>SXGR01194603.1_pt1 | contig 84590 bp, 104 predicted proteins | sample 3174711 | NCBI WGS metagenome assembly SXGR01 (sample SAMN11356860, study PRJNA531348) | freshwater metagenome | isolation source: freshwater sample F1-60 | place: China: Fuxian Lake, Yuxi | collected 2017-12-25 | reverse complement strand
CTGGAAATGTTTGAGCAAGAAAAAAGAAAAGATATTCTAAGCAGATATTTAGAAAAGATTTAAATATAAATGAATTATTGTTTAATTATGATTAAGGGTGTTGTCGTTGCAGTTGTTGTTCTTGTCGGTGTTTTGGCTCTTTTGACATTTGTTGAAAATAGATATTATCCTGCTGGTGAGGATGTTAATTTGGCTCCGAGACTTTCAAGTAGAAATTTTTGTCTTGATAGAGATGGTGCTGATATAGGCACAGCTAACACAGCTTTAGAGATTAATATGCCAAATGGCGTTTTGGCTCTTAATGGGGCAGGAGGATTTGTATTTGCTCCAGGAATAAGTGGAGTTGTTGCTGGAAATGGACCTGATACTCCTCCAGAGTCATTTGATTTTACTTTAACTGGAGGTAATGGTGCGATATTAAGAGTGACTCCTCTTAATGACCGAGCTACTTCTGCTACTCGTCAAGTTAAGGTTGATGATTCTCCTGAACCTGGGCAGCCTTCTGGTCAAATAATCCCTGGTAGCTGGCTTGAATGGGTTTCTTCAAATTCTAATGCTGGAGGATATGCTGGAGGTCCTGGAATGACTGGACCAGTTAGTTCTCCTGGTGCTCCTGGAGTTACAAGCGCGGATGACCAAAGTTATGAATCGCCTTGTAGAAACCCTACTGGTGCTCATCAAAATCTTGCTGGTTCTGCTCCAACTTCAATAACAATTACGTTTGCGGGATCTAATGGTAATTTGCCAGTTAGTGGTTCTGCTTCAGGAATTTCAGTATCTAATAATCAGGTTACATTTAATTCTAACGCAGGATATGTAAGAAAAGGAACTAGCCCTTAATTATAATAAAATTATATAACTATAATTAGATAGAAGCGTTAACCTTATCAATATAATTAGATTAGACTGCTTTATGAAAAAAACTGAAAAGATGCATAAAATACCATCTGATTTGCAAAAAATCATAAGCTCGTCTAAAGAATTAAGATTAATGTGGGAAAGTATTACTCCTCTTGCACGCAATGAATTTATTTGCTGGATTACTTCTGCCAAAAAAAGCGAGACAAGAGAACTGCGAGTAAAGAGAGCATGCGCAGAATTACTTGGTGGAAAACGCAGGCCTTGTTGTTGGGCAGGTTGTCCTCATCGTTAAAATGTATTCTAATGAGTAATAATCTCTTTAAAGTGTCCACTTTATCAGACAATATGGAAAAGGATATGATTGAAATTATTAGAGCAAATAATCTTTCTGCGTTTAATTTGAATCAAAAAAATGATGCGCATTTTTTGGATGATCGACGTTCCGATAGGAACGATCGACATAAAACTTCCGTTCGCTCAAAAAATTCTGAATTTTTTAAAACTAAAGATGCACGAGAGGTTATGGCGAGAGTTGTTCAAGACGTATCTAAGAATTTTACTTTTTCAGACACATCTAATTTGTTTGGTTGCTTTAATCCTACCGAAAATGTACAAGAAATTATTGAAAGACAGAATTTTGTTAAAAATATAAGTAAGGAAGTTGAAAACAACTCTTTTGCTGAAATTAGAATCGGTAAAAAGACTTGGAGACCGCCATACAGCGTTATTGTAGTTACAGAAGATGAAAAAGACTATATGAGTTTACAAAAATCTGGATGCCCTGTTAAGCTAATCCTAAATGACCAAGACGTTAAGGATTTAGAGGATATGGATGTTGTTCAAGTTCTAAATTGTGAAAACTACAACATGGCTCTTGAAAGACTTCCTCAGACAGTTTTTCTTAATTCTGTTGATGAAGCTTATCTGGAAAAATATGTGGAAACACTATCTCAATGGAAAGAAATAATTTTCAAACTTAATTCAATGAAATTAGAATCTGAATTTAGAAAGGTTGTAAATGAAGTCAATAATTTGATGCATTTGACAAACTCAAAGAAAAGTGAAAAAATAAGTGTTGAAAGAGTAAATGAGGCTCTTCAAGAAATAAGAGAAGATATTGCTAAAATCGTTAAAGAAATGACTATTAGTGGTTCTTCTTTAGTTGAAGTTATAAGTAAAGGCTTGATACCTGAAGAACTAAAAATTGTTGTATCAAAGGCAATACAAAAAACAGGTTTACCAAGTGAATTATTTTTTAAGACATTGCCTGTAACTATTGATGAACATGAGTTAAATAAATTAATGAGAAAACAAGAGTTTAAGGAATTTAGTAGTGTTGCTGAAAAAATTAAACTAAACTCAAAAAATCTTGTTAAACTGCCAGAAAAGTTGAAGTTAATTGATGAATACTTACTGATTCATGACTTTAAAGCAGGAATTAAATCTTGGTGTTCTGATAAAACTGACTTCCCAATGATTTCTGAAACTTTCCATCTTGAAGAGTCATATAATTTATTTTTGAAGAATCCTCAAGGAATAAAATTTAATTTAGATACCGAAAATAAATGTTCTATATTGACTGGTGCAAATAGTGGGGGTAAGACTACTCTGCTTGAGCATGCTTTACAGATAGTCTCATGTTTACATCTTGGCTTGCCAATGAAAGGTCTTTCTAAATCTCCTTTATTTTCTGAAGTTTATTATTTTGCAAAAAATAAAGGCTCTATGAGTAAAGGAGCTTTTGAAACATTGCTTACTCAGATGTCTGAGATAAAACCTGGTAAAAAAACGCTAATTCTTGCTGATGAAATTGAAGCTGTTACTGAACCGGGAGTTGCTGGTAAAATGATTTGTGCTACAGTTGATTATTTTGTCAAGAAAAATTGCTTTATGATTGTTGCAACGCATTTGGGTCAGGAAATTGTGCAAAACTTACCTGAATTTGCAAGAGTTGATGGTATTGAAGCTAAAGGATTGTCAGAAGAAAATGAATTAATTGTTGACCATAATCCTGTCCTAGGTAAATTGGCTAATTCGACTCCTGAGCTCATAATTGAAAAAATGGCTAAGTCTATTGGGGGAGATTACTTTAATTTTCTTCATCAAAATATTGTTAAGAATAAATCAAAAAAATAATAGAGATTATTTTGGGGATGATCGACGTGCTGATATCAAGAAGCACGATCGACATTATAAACTTAGTTTAATTAATTCCTCTGATGAATGTATTGATTGTAGGTTCTACTGGTATGGTTGGTTCAAAAGTTCTTGAACAATGCTTATATAATAAAAAAATTAATATGGTATATGTTTTAAATCGCCGAGATTCTGGTGTAAGACATAAGAAAATTACAGAGATTGTTAATACTAATTTTTTAGATTTTTCAAATATTAGACTTCCTAAAATAGATATTGTCTTTTATTGTGTTGGCGTTTATCAAGGTTCAGTCTCTAAAGATATATTTATTGAGGTAACTTACAAGTATATTCAATCTTTTGTTAAATCTTTCAAACAGAGAAAGATTAGATTTTGTTTATTAAGTGCACAAGGTGTTAATCCAAATAGCTTGGTTCTATTTGCAAAATGGAAGGGTAAGGCTGAAAATATAGTTTCTAATGGTAAATTTAAGGAAACTTATTTTTTTAGACCGGGATACATACACCCAACTAATCAGCCAGAGAAGAAAAGTTTATTTTTTTATAAGTTACTTTATTCAATATTTCCATTAGTTAATTTGTTATTTTCTGGACATTGTGTTGAACTTAAACAACTCGCTAAAACAATAGTCAATGTTGGAGTTAATGGTTCAGATAAAAATATACTAGAGAATAAAGATATTAGAAATAGTTAAATTGTTTTGAAATTATTGCTGAAATAATTCTTCTCTTTATCTTTTTGTTTTTTCTTATTGGTTCTCTTTCTTCTATTTTCAAGTCTATTTTTGAAAAATCTTTGAATAAGTCATTTATCTCTGAGTCTGTGAAGAAATGGCACATAATTCCGTTTTTATGTTTAACAGTATTTTTTTCAACTTTTTCACCTTTTTGTCTGTAATCTCCTAGAGCAAAATCTTGGAATAATATTTTTCCTTTGGGTTTCAATAATCTATATAATTCACTAACTGCTTTTTTTCTATCTTTTTCAATAAGGTTATTCAATATGTAATAACAAACAACAATATCGAATTTGCTATCTGGGAAAGGCAGTTCTCTTACATCTGATTTTATAAATTTTACAATTTTATTATTAGTATTTGATTTTGCTTGCTCTATTGCTTGTTTAGAAAAATCTATTGCAGTTACCAATTTAGGATTTTGCTTGAGTATTGATTTTAAAGTTTTACCATTTCCTACACCTAACTCTAAAACACATTTATTTCTTAAAATTTTAGGCAGATTAATTGTTTCTTTATTCCATTTATTTTTATTTTGTAAGTATTCTTTGTCCCAAATTTGTTTTTGATTTACCACAACAATATAGCGTACAAAGAGCTATAAAGTTTGGTGTTTAGAATTAGATATGAAGAAAGTAGGCAGACTTGCAAAACTCAAGATAGCTCGGTTGAGAGTTAAGAGACTCTATAGAAATGGAGTTATGCAAGGTAAGAGTAAAAATCTCAGATATTAAATTATTTCTTTTTTGTTAATTTTGTAGAAACTACTGCTTTTGTTTGTGGCCTTTTTTCTTCTTTTATTGTTTCTTTTACTATTGTTTTAGTTACTGGTTGTTGGATTACTGGTTGAACAACTTGGATTATTTGCGTTTTCTGTTCTTTTTCCTCTGATGAAGATGAACTAAATAATGATTTGAATCCCCATCCTATTAGAGCTCCACTGATTGCATAAACTAATCCATTTCCAACGCTTACTGCTACTATTGTAGTAGCTACTTCTTTTGCAGAGCAACCTCCTAGAAATGAGCCAATACAGGCTTTTCCGAATAAAGTTGCTACAAACCATCCTGGTGCAGCCATAGCTTTTAGATAAGGAATATCATTTGCTAGATTTAAAACACCAGTTACAGCACCAATTAAACCTAAAGTCATACCAAATTTTAAAGCGCTCATGTTAGTTAATCTTTTTTCCGTTTTCGTAGATTATCATCTGTCGTTTTTTTAATTCTTTAAAGAAAGAGGGAGGAGGTACAATTACTTCTGGTGCAAAACTGCCATACTCCTTTATTATTTCCCTCTTAATCATCTGAGCCATTATACTTGCAGGCATTCCAGTGTCTATATTGCAACCAGCGTCTTCCCATCCTTTATTGGTTCTGACTATACATTCTATTAAAATTTGTTTATTCTTTCCTTTATGTTTTCCATATAATCTAAGCCAAAGATTTTCTTTTTCTTTGTAGCCTTTAGGAAATTTTAAGTCTTTCAGAGTTTGAGTGAGGGCATCTATTGGTTTTATTTCTTTTCCGTCAACTAATCTTTTTTCGTGACTTCCAAAACCTAAATCGATTAGTTGCTTTATCACATCAAAAGAGTGTGGAGGAAATTCTGCGTAAAATCGGACATTTTTCAGGCCTTTGTGCTTGAAATATTTGTAAAATGTATATGTTTCTGGGTGACGAACAAACATACAGTCTTGCTTTCCTACAAATGGTTCGTGTGTTTTTATAAGCGTATCTAGTGGTCTTAATTTGGTGAATTTTCCGTCTTTGATGTTTGTTGCAGGTTCTGTAAACTCGTCTATTATACTATCCATTGAAAATGGGACAACGAATTGTTTCATATTTGAACTCCATGCAAAACCAACTTCTATTGAATGTAGTGAGTCAAATTTTGCAGCTGCATGATTTAGCATCACATTTCCAATTCCTGGAACTGAACCACAACCAGTTATGTGAATAAGTTTCTTTTTCTTTAGAGTTTCGTGAAGAGCAAACTGCTCTTTTGTTAAAGGAATCTCTGAACCTAAGTCTAATGAATGCATGTCTGCTTTCATCGCTGCTTTTAAAACATTCAAATTCCAGTCGCCCTCTATGCAATTAACCACCGTCTTTGCACCAGACTTTTTGAAAACTTTTGCCATGTGTTCAATATTTCTTGCATCTACATATTCGAAAGCAGTTTTTTTGTGCTTGTCTAATAAATGTTGAACTCTTTTTTTATCGCGACCACAAAGAAGAACAGAATATCCATTTTCTAAAAGGTCGCGAGTTACTATGCGTCCTTGCATTCCTGTTGCGGCCATTACTACAAAATCAAAAACCATCTTCTGATTAATATGTTTGAATTAGTATAAAAAGCTTGTTCCTTTTTTATCAAAAGAGTATTTTTGACAGCTATAATCTATTTAAAAGATATATTCCGAAAAAAACAATGGTTGATTATTGGGATCCAGAAGAGCCAGTTAGGAATTTACCTAAGAATATAGGAAAATCTTACAAGAACGAAGCACGTAGACTTTATGATGACTTACTTAGAAGAAAATTAACTATTGGAACTGTTCCTTGTGATGGAAATGGTAAAGGATATGGAACTGGACAAAAGTTAAGAGTTGTTGAACAACCAAACCCTGCATGGTATAGTGAATTTTACAGGACTTTTAAAAAAAGAAATAAAAAGAAAGGATATACTAAAGGAAGTCCTCATAAAAAAAGAGGTAATGGGGTTCATACGTTTTGCGAAAGGAAAAGAGTTGAGCAAGCATTGTTTAGAATAATGTCTGGTAAAGATGGTCAGCTTGGTGCTCAAAGAAGAAAAAGCGGTCCGAGTAATTTATATCAGACTTTAGTTAGGGAGATTATACATGATAATCTAGTTAATGGAATTTATGATCCTGAGGATGAAAATGGAGTTGAACCAGATAATAAAGTTCGTAGATTTTTTGGACTTGAAGACGTAGAACCTGAAGAATTTTGGGCAGAGCAAGGTTTTGAGGTTTCTAAAGCTAATGACGAAGTTCCATTTTAGTAAAGATTTATATTCGTATAGTTTGTATAATTATTATGGAAAAGAGTGTTGTAAATCCTTGGGAAGTTTCTGGTGTAATTGATTATGACCGAGTTGTTCGCGAATTTGGAGTGCAGAAAATAGAGGATACTCTTTTGAAAAGATTTGAGAAAATAGCTGGAGAGAGCCATTTTATGTTGCGCAGAGGAATTTATTTTGCCCATAGAGATTTGAGTTGGTTACTTGACCAATATGAGAAAGGAAATAAGTTCTTTCTTTACACTGGAAGAGCTCCATCTGGACCAATGCATTTAGGACATTTAATGCCTTTTGTTATAACTCGATGGATCCAGAAAGTTTTTGATGTTGATGTTTGGATTCAGTTTCCGGATGAGGAGAAATTCTTGACTAAAAATGATTTGACTCTTGAAAAAACTCGTGAATATATGAAAGAAAATATGATAGATATAATTGCTTTGGGTTTTGACCCTAAGAAAACTCATTTTCTTATTGATACTCAACATGCTAATTTAATGTATAAAGAAGCATGTAAGGTTGCTAAGAAGATTACTTTTTCTATGGTAAAGTCTTCTTTTGGGATAGATGAAAGTTCTAATATCGGTTGGATATTTTATACTTCTATGCAAGCAGTTCCTGCTTTTCTGCCTTCAGTTTTGAAGAATAAAAAGATGCCTTGCTTGATTCCTCATGCTATTGACCAAGACCCTCATTTTAGACTTACTCGAGATATTCTTCCTAAATTAGGGTATTCTAAACCTGCTTCTATACAATGCACATTTTTACCACCTCTGCAAGGAGCTGAAGGAAAAATGAGTTCATCAAAGGAGAGTGGAGCTATATTTACGACTGACTCTCAAAAAGAAGTTGAGACAAAAATAAGAAAGTATGCTTTTTCTGGGGGAAGAGATACTTTGGAAGAACATAGAAGACATGGAGGAAATCCGGATGTGGATATCTCTTATCAGTATTTGAAATATTTCTTTGAGTCAGATGATTCTGAACTTGGAAAAATACATCGTAAGTATAAATCTGGTGAAATGACTTCTGGAGAGTTGAAGCAGATTGCTATTGATAAAATAAACGGATTTTTGAAGGAACACCAGAAACGCAGAAAGACTGCGGAGAAACAGATTGAGAAATTTATTTATAAAGTTTAATGCAAGTATTGATTTATGCTATCTATGGGTTTTGACTTTTTGATTTTATAAATATATTTTATTACGTCTCTTCTTAATTTATAAGTACTAGCCCATTTTGCATATGCTTGCCATCCTTGATATATTTCCATCATTTGTGGATAGGTGATTTTATCTTTATTATATAAATTAATTTTAGATATCATTTTTCTCATATTCCTTTTTCTTGGTAATCTAAAATGGTAGAATTTTCGAAAACCTACAAAGTCAATACATTAAGATAATGACTGAATTGTTGATTTTTGTGGATGCAATTCTAATTTTAGATGATTATTAAGAAAGCCTATTATCTCTAATTTCCAATTCTCTAATTTTTCTTTTGATTCGTGCAAAATAATGAAATCATCGACATGTCTAATATAATATTCTGCTCGAAGTTTGTGCTTAATAAAATAGTCCAACTCGTTTAAATAAACATTTCCAAAAAATTGAGATGTTAGATTACCTAAAGGCATTCACTTTGATAACTCTCTCTACGAACTGGAGTTCGCAACAATTTTTTTGATTAAATTTATAAACTATAGTTTGTCTATAGAATTATGAAAAACGTAATTAGTACTATACAACTTAGAGAAGAAGTTAAAAGAGCTCTGGAGAATTTGAAAGAAAAGAGTAACCAGAGTTATGAAGATGTAATTGTTAAACTTATTGATAGTTCTGATGAGAAGAAGAAGAAACGAAGAGAGTTACTTATTGAAGAATGCAAGGAAATGGCTGAAGAGAGTTTGAGAATAACGAAAGAGTGGGAAAACACAGATGCTGAGATGAATAAATATATTGAATGGTAATATGAAAATTTTTAGAGGAGATGTTGTTTGGGCTAGACTTAAACCAGTCCAAGGTAGTGAGCAAGGAGGCATAAGACCAGTTGTTATCATTCAAAATGATGATTCAAATGAATATAGTCCTACTACAATTATTGCTCCGTTTACTTCAAAGATTTATGTTAGAGAATTTATGACTAATGTTTTTGTTGATAAAATGAAATCTGGACTTGAAAAGGATTCTACTATTATGTTTAACCAAATAAGAACAATTGATAAATCTAGGATTATCAAAAAAATTGGAAGTTTAAACTTTGAGACTATGAAAAAAGTTGATGAAGCTATATCTATTAGTCTGGGATTAAACTAATTTGGGCAAAGGCTTAAAACTTTGCAAAGACTTTGCAATATATGAAAAAGAGCGTTACTAAGAAAGCTACGAAAATTAAGACTAAAAAGAAAGTCCATAAAAAATTAGTTGTTAAGAAAAAATCTGTTAAAAGAATTAAAGCAAAATTGGAAACTGTTTATTTTGGTGCTGGTTGTTTCTGGGGAATTGAAGAAGCTTTTAGAACAACTGCAGGAGTTGTTTCTACAGAGGTAGGATATGCTGGAGGTAATGTTAAAGAGGCTACTTATGAGCAAGTTTGTTCTGATAATACTGGACACGCCGAAGTCGTTAAAGTTGTTTATGACTCTGTTAAAACGAGTTTCAAAAAATTACTTGATGTTTTTTGGAGAATACACGACCCTACGCAGATGAATCGCCAAGGCCCAGATGTTGGAACTCAATATCGCTCTGTTGTTTTTTACACGAATTCTTCCCAAAAGAAAGTTGCTGAAAATTCTTTGAGAGATGAACAGAAAAAGCGTTCAAGAACTATTGCTACAGAAATTGAAAAAATAATTAATTATGTTAAAGCGGAAGATTATCATCAGAAGTATTTGATGAAAAAAGGTGCTAAAACGTGTGCTGTTTAGTTATGGCGAATTGAATTAAATAAAAAATAATAATAATTAAATTTGAATATTGTTTGGGTTTAACCAATCATTATACTGCGCTCTTCATCTCTCTTACGAGATAAGTTTCTGCTTATATCCATTAATTCTGGATATAGACTTCGTGCTGTGCTTTCAGTAAATCCTAGATTTTGCATTACACCTATATAGTCGTCTGCAGTTAATCTTCTGCCTTCTTGAATTCCGAAATATAGATGAGTTTCTTTTTCTATACGTTTCTCTTCTATTATTCCGTTTAGAATCTTTCCGTATTGTGGAAACCTATCTGCAAAAGCCTCTACGCCTTCACGCATTCCACGAGCTTTTTCTTTTTCTTCGTGTTCAACTCTAGCATATACTCTTTCGCCGCTATATCTTGCTCGACCATCCATATCTACAGCTAAAGCTAATTTGGGTTTCTGTCTTTTAAGTTTGCCAGACATGCTTGATATCGGAATATCTATTCTGTCTGTTGCAATCAATTCAATGATTTGTCTTTCTGTTGTTTCTGACATTTTGTTTTTTCCTCCGTTGTGTTTATTATTTTTATATAGAAAAAACAGGATATGAAATTATGAGGTGATTAAAATCACCACATTAGTAAGTATTATAAATCTATAGAGCTCTTATTTTATATGGACTTGAAAGAAGCGGGTTTGACTGAAAATGAAAATAAAATTTATCTAGCATTGATTGACTTAGGACCCTCTCTTGCTGGAAAGATTTCTCGTAAGACGGGTTTGCACCGTCGCACAGTATATGATGTTACTGAGACATTGATTCAGAAAGGACTCATTAGTTATATATTAGACAATAATCGCCGTGTTTTTACGGCTAATGATCCACAACATTTGATTGAAATTATTGAAGAAAGAAAAGTTCTACTATCTCCTCTAATTGATGAACTAAGCCGAAAATTCAAAATAACTAAGAAGAAAGAACAGACTAATTTTTACAGAGGTAAAAATGGTCTTAAGATGATTTTTGATAATCAGCTTAATTATTCAGAGATTTTAGTTTTGGGTGCTACTAGAGAGGCATATAATTCAACACCTTATTATTTCAAGTGGTTTAATGAACGACGCAAACAAAAAAAAGTGCGTTTGAGAGTTATTACTTCTGATAAGACCATCCAGCCAAAGATACTTGCTGAAACACGTTACTTGTCTGAAAAATACTCTAGCCCCATGGTTCTGAATATCTATGGGAATTCTGTTGCTATGATTCTCTGGGGCAAGAATCCATTTGCTATTGTTGTTGAACAAGAAGAATTTGCACGTAGTTATAGGAACTATTTTGAACTTATGTGGAAAGTTGCTAAGAAGTAAGTTTTATTAATTGATAATATTTTGTTAATAGATGAATAAGAAAAAGTTTTTAATAGGTATTGTTTTTGTTATCTTGGTTGCTGTTGCTATAATAGCCTCTAATCTAATGGTATCAAAACATACTAAAGTTGAATTGGAAACTAATAAAGGTAGAATTGTTCTTGAACTTTACGCTGGTGAGATGCCTATAACTGCTGGTAATTTCATGAAACTTGTTGATGATGGTTTTTATGATGGAATAATATTTCATAGAATAATAAATGGGTTTATGATTCAAGGTGGCGACCCAACTGGAACAGGGGCTGGTGGCCCAGGATATAAAATAAAAGATGAATTCACTGGAACAGAATTAGATAAAAATGATAGGGGGACTATATCTATGGCTAATGCTGGGAGAGATACTGGTGGAAGTCAATTCTTTATCAACTTAGTCGATAATCGTTTTCTTGATGGGAAACACCCTGTATTTGGTAAAGTTATTGAAGGAATGGAAGTAGTTGATAGCATTGCTGGAGTTAAAACAGATTCTCAAGATAGACCTGTTCAAGAAGTAAAAATATTATCTGCTAAATTATTATAGACATAATTTATAAACATCTAACTCTTTTCTTACATATGCTTGTAGATGATTTGATGCAGAAACCAATAGTTATTGAGAGAGATATGAGTTTATCAGATGCTGCTAAATTACTTACTAAAAATTATATAAGTAGTTTGATTGTTATTCTTGATGGTAAGGTTTCAGGAATTTTAAATTCAAAGGATTTAGTTGCTCATTTTGGAGAGCAAAGAAAAGTTTCAGAAATTATGAATAAAGAAGTTAGTACTGTTAAAAAAGGAGATAAACTACAGAAAGCATTGGATATAATCAAAGATAAAGAAGTAGGAATAATTCCAGTTATTGATAAGAAAGGAACGATTATAGGCACGCTTTACGCGAAAGATATTCTTAATGAAGCCTGTGAAAGTGAAGACTTCTTGATTGATTGACATGATATTTCTGCTTTTTGTTTTATTGCTTGCTGTTCCTGCTGGGTTTCTTGTTGCTTGGCTTGCTCGTGATGAAATTATTGAAGGAAGGAGATATTTTAAAGTAATTATTTTGATTTCTTTTATTCTTATGTTCTTATTTATTAAATATGAATATGTTGTTATTTCTTTAGGATTTATAGCTATTTCTACAAGTATTAGCTTGTTAAAAAGTTATGATTCTAAATGGGCTGTTCTGAGAAAAAGATAACTTATAAAAAGGAGTTTTAGAAGTTAGATATATGGCTTCAACTAATGAGTCGGAATTAGAAATTCTTGAATTTTGGAAAAAAAATAACGTTTTTGAAAAATCTTTGAAAGGTAAGAAAAAGAACTATGTCTTCTATGATGGCCCTCCTTTTGCTACTGGTTTACCTCATTATGGGCATCTTTTAGCTAGCACCATAAAAGACACAATACCTAGATTTTGGACAATGAAGGGGTACAAGGTTGAAAGAGTTTGGGGATGGGATTGTCACGGTCTTCCAATTGAAAACATTGTAGAGAAAAAATTAGGTTTCAAGAGTAAAAAGGATATTGAAATTATGGGTGTTGACAAATTTTGTGAAGAATGTGAAAAAACCGTAACTCATTATGTTCATGATTGGAAATCTTTTGTTGAAAGACTTGGAAGATGGGTTGATTTTGATAATTCTTACAAGACTATGGACTTAGGATATATGGAGTCAATATGGTGGGCTTTCAAAGAGATTTGGAATAAGGGTTTAATTTACGAAGGACGTAGAGTCTTAATGTACTGTCCTAGATGTGAGACTCCGTTATCTAACGCGGAAATAGCTATGGATAACAGCTATCGTGAAGTTACTGAACCTTCAATAATTGCTAAGTTCAAAATACTTGGAAAAAATGAATATCTCCTTGCCTGGACCACAACTCCTTGGACACTGATTGGAAATGTTGCTCTTGCAGTTAAATCTGAAGCTGAATATGTAAAAGTAAAAAATAATAATGAGACGTATATTTTGGTTTCGGATAGACTTTCAGAATTAAATGGGGAATACAAAGTTATTGAATCTTTTAAGGGAAAAAGTTTATCTGGTTTGCATTATGAACCTTTATACGAATTAAGTTCTGAAAAAAAAGCATACCAATTAATAGACGATTCTGATGGAGTAACTACTACAGATGGAACTGGTATTGTACATATGGCTGCTTATGGTGAATTCGATTATGCTATGATTAAAAAATTTGGTTTGCCTTTGATAGAACATGTTGGTCCTGATGGAAAACTTCGTCAAGGTCCCAAAGAATGGATAGGTAAATGGTTTAAGAATTTAGATAAGGAGGTAATATCTGAATTATCTAAAAGAAACTTGGCTTATAAAGTACAAAATAATAAACACAGTTATCCTTTCTGCTGTAGATGTGAGACTGCTTTATTTTACTCACCATTACCTTCTTATTTTATAAACATACAAAAAGTTAAAGAAAAAATATTAAAGAATAATGAAAAAATTAATTGGTACCCTGATCATCTTAAAGATGGTAGATTCAAAAATAATATCTTAAACGCACCAGATTGGAATATTTCTAGAAATAGATATTGGGCTTCGGTTATACCTATATGGAAATGTTCTTGTGAAGAAATAAAAGTAATTGGAAGTATTCAAGAACTTAAAGAAAATGCGTTGAATTTCCCTAAAAAAATTGATTTGCACAAGCCTATAATGGATAAAGTTAAACTAAAATGTAAATGTGGTAAAGAAATGTCTAGAGTTCCTGAAGTGTTAGATTGTTGGTTTGAGTCTGGGGCTATGTCTTTTGCGCAAGTCCATTATCCATTTGAAAAAAAAGAATGGTTTGATAAGAATTTTCCAGGAGACTTTGTAGCAGAGTATATTGCTCAGACAAGAACTTGGTTTTATTATATGTTATCTTTATCTACTATTTTATTTAATAAAGAGCCTTTCAAAAACGTTGTAACTACTGGAACTATATTGGCTCAAGATGGTGAAAAGATGTCTAAATCTAAAGGTAATTTCCCTGACCCTATGAAGATAATTGAAAAATATGGTTCTGATTGTTTAAGGTTTTATTTATTGAGTAATCCTATTATGACTGCTGAAGATTTGAAATTCTCTGAAAGAGGTGTCGAAGATATTCATAAAAAAGTAATCTTGATTCTGACAAATGCCTTGAACTTTTATATTTTAAATTCTTCTGGTAAAGAAGTTGATTTGAAAAAAAAGACTTTGCTTGATGAGTGGATTTTATCTAGACTTGCGGAGACAGGTTATGAGATTACTAACTTTATGGATAAATATGATACTATTTCTACAGCTAAGGAAATAACTAAATTTGTTGATGACTTATCTACTTGGTATGTTAGAAGAAGTCGTGAAAGATTCAATGAAGGCGATGCGGATGTTGCTCGTACTGTTTTGAAAAAAGTATTACATGATTTTTCAATAATTATTGCTCCTATGCTACCTTTTATTTCTGAAAAAATTTACTTAACTGTTAAAGGCAAAAAAGAATCTGTGCATCTTGAAGAATGGTTATCTTTTTCAAAGAAAGAAATTAATTTTGAAGTTCAAGATAAAATGATTAAAGTCAGAGAGGTTGCAAGCGAGGCTTTAATGCTAAGGGATAAAGAGAAAATTGCTGTTAGACAACCTCTTCAATCAGTTACTTCTAATTTTAAGTTTGATGATGAATCTAAAGAAATTATCATGGAAGAATTGAATGTAAAAAAGGTTATTTTTAATTCCAAGACTAAAGAACTAATTCTTAATACAATAATTACTCCTGAACTTGAAGCCGAAGGTTTTGCTCGCGAGATATCTAGAAGAATACAATCCGAACGCAAATCACGAAATATGAAGAAAGAAGAAAGGATAGATTTGGAGTTATTTGTAAGTGATAAATTACGCAAGATGGTTGTCCCTTATGAAGAGTTTATTTCTAAGAGAATTGGTTGTAAAAAGATTAAGTTTACCGACGGAAAAAATAAAAAAATGGTTTTGTTTGATGTTAAAGATGAGAAGATAGGATTTCACTTTTAAAGGGCAAAAATCAGAAAAGATTTAAATAGTCGTTGCCCTTATTTTATTTTATGATTGTTAATGGCGAATTTTTAAGTAGAATAAGAAAAATTTTTGATTTAAATATGTATGAAGTTAAAGTTTGGACTTCTCTATTATCTCGAGGCGTTTCTACTGCTGGAGAGTTAAGCACGATATCTGATGTTCCAAGAAGTAGAACTTACGACATATTGGAGTCTCTTGAGAAAAAAGGATTTGTGGTTATGAAACTTGGAAAACCAATTAAGTTTCTTGCTTTGAAACCGGAAGAGGTTATTGATAGAGTAAAGAAACATATGCTTAACACAGCTCAAGAAAAGACTAAACATCTTGAAGATATTAGAAGTGGAGAGCTAATTAAAGAGCTTTCCAGTTTGTATGAAAATGGTGTTAAATATGTTGAACCATCTGATTTGTCCGGCAGTTTGAAAGGTAGACAAAATATATACAATCATTTAGACATGATGCTAAAGAATTGTAAAAAACAGGCAGTTTTCGTGACTACTGCTGAAGGTCTTAACAGAAAATTTGAATCTTTAATGCCTACTTTTGAAAAAGCAAAAAGAAGAGGAATTTCTTTAAAGATAGCTGCACCGATAAACTCGGACAATATTAAAGTTGCTCGCGAGTTATCTAAAATTGCAGATGTTAGACATTTAGACAAACCACACGGAAGATTTACAATCGTTGATGGTGAGCAAATGATGTTTTTATTGCTTGATGATAAGACAGTTCACCCTAATTATGATGTTGGTGTTTGGCTTTCAAGTGATTATTTTGCTAAATCTATGAACCAGATGGTTGAAACTGCCTGGAAAGATTTCACACCTGTTTCTAAACTCAAGATATAATGGTTTCTAGAAAATATCTTATTTGTTCATCTATATTGTTTACACTAATTTTTTTAGTTCATCTGTTAATTGTTATTAGCGACTGGAACTTAGTAATAGAAAATTTTAAAGTTCCAAAAGCTATATCTGTTTTAGCAATATTTGTTTCTGGATTCTTTAGCTATAAGTCTTTTGCTTATTGGTATCAGAAATAATTATTTTTCTAGAACTATTCTTACATCTGCAGCTAATCCGTCTTTGGAATTTAAAATATAAGGATTTATATCCATTTCTATAATTTCTTTATGTTTTTGAGAGAAGTTAGAAATTGAAACTATTGTTTCTTTTAAAATATCTGTGTTTAATTTTATATTCCTAAAATTATGAAAAAGTTTACTTGTTTGTAGTTCATCTAACATGCTTTGAGCTTCATCTTTGCTAACAGGACATTTTCTTATAGCTACATCATTTAATAATTCAGCAAATATTCCTCCTAAACCTATTAAAATTACTTGTCCGAAAGTTACATCTTTCTTTAAACCTATAATCAACTGTTGACCTTGTACAAATTTTTGCACCAATATTCCCTCTAATTTTATTTTATTATTTTTTGCAATAGTTAATAATTCTTCAAATGATTCTGAAAGTTCAGCCTGATGATTCACTATTTTTACTCCACCTATTTCTGTCTTATGAATTGCTTGCTCTGAAACTATTTTCAACACTAATGGGTATTTAATTGTTATTTCTGAAGACTTTCTTACTAATTGCGTTTCTGGAACTGCCACGATTTTACTAATGAACTTATGAGCTTCGTAAGCATTCAAAACCTCTCTCTTCATATTAGAATTAGGAAACTTCTTGTTAAATATGTTTGTTTTTCTCAACAATATTTAAAAAGCTAGACGGCTTATTTTAGTTATGGATGGTTCAATTCTTGTTGCTTTGATGTCTACTTATTTATCTGGAAACCCTTCCCCTCCAGAGAACCCCCAACCTGAACCTCAAAGAATAGATTATCGTTGCGATGCTATTGTAGATGATAGAAGAAGACTACAAGTAGTCTATAGAGAAAACATATTGCCTGATGGACTAGCAAATGGTTCTTCTGGACCTAATGGTTTTAGGCCTAATGAACGAGTTAGTGATAGAGCGAGAGGCCATCATTCAAGAAGAACTGGACCTTTCTAATGACTTTGTATATGTTTTACGGAACTGAGTGCGTGCATTGTCATGAAATGGTTCCTTTTGTTGAAAAATTAGAGAAAGAAGAAAAGATTTCTTTTGTGAGGCTAGAAACTTGGCATAATTCTGTAAACGCTAAAAAATTGCAGGAATTTGATAAAGGAAAATGTGGTGGTGTCCCCTATTTTTATAATGATAAAACTGGAAAATCTATATGTGGGGCTACGTCCTACGAAAATCTGAAGAGTCTGGCTCTTGGGAAATAGACAATATTGATGAAATTTTTGTGTATAAATCATCTATTTCTCTTCCTCTAAAAGTTTGATAATCTTCATTGCTGAAACATAAACCTATATCTAATTGTGGTTCTTCTGGGCCATATATTGCTATGAATATTGGTCTATAATTTAGTTTACTGTATGAAACAAAATCGTTACTAAATTTACTCCATCTGAAACCTGAAGGAGTTCTTAATAATTTTGAATATACTTTTGAAAAATCTGTTGTTCTTCTTGTTCTTTGTTCGCTTTCAACGGCAAGAAATAGTTCTTCTATTAAAGAGTCACTCATTTTCCAAGATATATTGTGTGAAAAATCTATCTAATTTATGTATTCTCATAAATTGCTCGTTTCGTGAATGTTTATAAAGTTTATGAGTATAATTTTGATGAGGGATGATGGTTTTTGAGACTATAGAAAAATTTGAAGTACCTTGCTTACAAATTCTTGATGAGCATGGTAAATTTGATAATAAGAATGCTCCGAAAATTTCTGATGAGGTCTTGAAAAAAATGTATGAATCGATGGTTTTGACAAGAGCTTTTGATGATAAAGCTTTGAAATTACAACGCCAAGGTAGATTAGGAACCTATGCTCCGATGAGAGGGCAGGAAGCCGGTCAGATTGGAAGTGCTTTTGCTCTTGAGAAAGATGATTGGGTTTTTCCTGCATTTCGCGAGAACGGAGTGTTTATGATTCGGGGAGTTTTACCTGAAATGTTATTTAGATATTGGGCAGGAGACGAACGCGGTATGCAAATTCCTGAAAAAGTAAATATGTTTCCCGTTTCTATAACTGTTGGAGCACATTTACCTCACGCTGTTGGAGCAGCTATGGCGTTTAAACATAAAGCACAAAAAAATATCTCAGTTGTGTATTTTGGAGATGGTGCCACTTCAGAAGGAGATTTTCATACTGCTATGAATTTTGCTGGAGTTTACAAGGCGCCTTGTATCTTTGTCTGTCAAAATAATCAGTGGGCTATTTCAGTTCCAGTAAAAGAACAAACGGCATCGCAAACTATTGCTCAAAAAGCTATTGCTTATGGTTTTCCAGGAATACAAGTTGATGGCAATGATGTTTTTGCAGTCTATAAAGCGATGAGTGAAGCTGTTTTGCGAGCACGTAAAGGAGAGGGACCTACATTGATTGAGTGTTTTACTTACAGACTTTCTGACCACACTACTTCAGATGATGCTAAAAGATATAGGCTTGAAAGTGAAGTTATTGAATGGCAAAAAAAAGACCCTTTGCCTAGATTTGAAAACTATTTATTACAAGAAAAAATAATAAATCCTGCTTTGATTGGAAAAATTAAATCTGAATCTGAAGCTCTAATAGAACGAGCTGTGAATCAATCTGAAAGTGCAAAACCGCAAACACCTACAGAAATGTTTGATTATTTGTATAAAGAAAGAACAGAGGAGCTTGATGAACAGAGAGAACAGTCAAAGAGAGAGAATAAACAAATTACTAAGAATGTTGGTGCTTCTGAACATTCCGCTAAGAATGCGGGAGTCGTTGGAGAACTTGAAGAAGTTTAAGAAAGTTCTTTTTCTACCCAGTTTTGTATATCTTGAATTTGGTTTATTGATTGAGGTAACTTTTCTTTGAGATATTGTAGTTTAGTAATTACTTGATTCTTATTATAATCTACGCCATTTAAACTTTCTTCTAATTTTTCTATAAAGTCTGTGTCTAGGCAGTCAGAAAATATTTTTGCTTTGATTATTTTTCCTGCTTCTGTATTTAAATGCAAATCTATTGTGCCCCAGTCAAATCTTTCATTTAGTTGATGTTGGAAATGAGGGGTTTCTCCGAATCTCCATTCATGGCTCTTAAGGTGAGAATAGTATTTATTTATCTCTGGAATTTCCTTTAGATTATTATGATTTAGAGTTTCGATTTTCTTTTGGCAACCATGTTCTGTAAAAAACTCATCTATTACAGCATTGACAACTAAATTATGAACTAGACCCTCATTAAACTCTGATATATTTGCTACTCTTGACCTTACTGATGTTGTTCCTTTTGCAATTAATTTCTTTTGTGAAGGTGTTAGATATTCTGCTAGCTCTCCAAGGTTTGCATTAATTAATATTGTCCCGTGATGAAATGCTCTATCTGGCATTTCCCTAAATGCCGAACCTGAAATTTTTCTTCCTTCTACAACTAAATCGTTTCTTCCTGAAAATTCGGCTTTTATTCCTAATTTAGCTAATGCTTTTATTATAATCTGGAAGTTTCTCTGCTTATCATAACTATCTTTAGATGAAAGAAAAGTGAAATTAGTATTTCCTAAATCTTGAAAGACTGCACCCCCTCCAGTTTGACGCCTCACAAGATGCACATTGTGCTCATTCATTTTTGCAAGATTACATTCAGCCCAAGGATTCTGATTTCTGCCAATAACTACTGTTTTCTCATTTCTCCATAGAAATAGAATGTGCTCTTTTGCATCCATGTCTTTGAAAATCCAATCCTCTGTTGCTAGATTAAAGAAGGGGTCGTGTGTTTCTGAGATTAAACATTTAGCTTTAGCCATGTCTTTCTATAATAGCATATTTTTATAAACTTTATAGTTGAAACCTATATAGGTGATGAAATATGGCTGTTAAAAATATGGTTGAGGCGTTGAATGACGCTTTGCGTTTAGAGATGAAGCGAGATAAGGATATTATTTTGATAGGAGAGGATGTTGGAGAAGATGGGGGAGTGTTTAGAGTTACTGATGGGTTATCTAAAGAATTTGGAAATGAAAGAGTTATGGACTCTCCATTGGCTGAAAGTGGAATTGTCGGAACATCTATCGGAATGGCTGTTGCTGGTCTAAAACCAATTTGTGAAATACAATTTGAAGGATTTATTTTCCCTGCAATTGACCAACTTGTATCCCATGCATCTAGAATTCGTAATCGTTCGCGTGGTAGATTCAGTGTTCCGATGGTTGTTCGTTCTCCAATTGGGGGAGGAATAAAGGCTTTAGAACATCACTCTGATTCTCCGGAAACATACTTGATCCACACACCCGGCTTGAAAGTAGTAATGCCTTCTGGTCCTTATGATGCTAAAGGATTGCTGACTTCTGCTATTCGTGATCCTGATACGGTTATATTCTTTGAACCAAAGAAAATTTACCGCGCAATAAAAGAAGAAGTTCCGTCTGAAAGTTACGCTATCCCTCTTGGAAAAGCTAACGTCATTAAAGAAGGAAAAGATGTAACCCTTATTGGTTATGGTGCTTGGATTAAGACTTGCAAAGAAGCAATTGAACAAATTAAAAATATTGATGTTGAGTTGATTGATTTACGAACTCTTTCTCCATTAGATACTGAAACAATAATTAATAGTGTTAAAAAAACGGGAAAATGCGTTATTGTTCAAGAGGCACCGCGTACTCTCGGACTTGCTTCTGAAATTATTGCGAGAATAAATGATAAGGCTCTTTATTCTTTGGAAGCGCCTGTTGAACGTGTTTGTGGGTATGACACTATCGTTCCTTTGAGATTGCATGAAGATTACTATCTTCCAAGTGTTGAGAAAATTGTGCTTGCTGTTGAAAAAGTTATGAAGAATGCTAATGGAAAATAATGAAATAAGTAATAAAATTGGTATCTAGGGATTTGTATGCTCGATAATTGCAGGATTATTTTTATTTTTCTTGTGGATTTTTCTGCATGCTTTTTTATCGCTTATTTTTTTAGTTACATTATTTTTATCAGTAATATTGTGCATTTGGCAGTTATTTAAAGGCAGGAGAGGATTTGCAATTCTTTGATTGTTAATTGATATAACTCTGCTTATTTTTATGAGAGTTATAACTCTTGCAAGTACTCTTTAATAATTATTTTGTTTAATTATAAATTATAGGTTTAACTCTTTCTATATAAAACATTTCAGATGTGTGGGTGTCTGAACCTTTATCTTCAAATAATTGGATGTAGAATAGCTTTGTGCCGTCGGATGTAAGGGTTGGTTCTCCGACGCCGATTTTACTGTAAGCCACAACTTTTGGAGTTGCCCAAGTGTCGTCTGAGTTTCTTGTTGAAGTGTAAATTGCCGGTCCTTGAACTGGAAGTTCTCCTCTGTTTGAAGAAAAGTAAATTGTATTGCAGTCTTCTGAAAGCCATGGTTGAAAGTTAGAATAGCTATTTACGTGTAAGGGCGAAGGTGCTAATTCTGGAGTTCCTGCGAAATTGTTTGCCTTTGCATTTCTTAAAATCCATAAGTCTTTATCGTGTTCGTCAAACCATAATTCATCTTTTGCTGAACAATAATGAGGATTTCCAAAATCGCTGTCTACTTTAAAATCATTGAATGCGAGCCTTATACCGTTGAGGTAAGTGTCTGTATCTGCTTTTTGGTCATTAAGATAATCGTGGTTTGAATTGTAAAAATAATCATTTCCTGTGAGCATAGGACCAACTGCGCTCCAAAGCGTATCAGAAACATTGTAACGCGTATCTTTTATTTTAGTCGTATATGGAAAATCACTATAGTAAATATCTAAATCCCCAACGAATTTAAGTCTTGAAGCATCTCCGATTAAATCTCCAGGATAATAAGTGAAATATAATCTCTGGCCGTTGGGTGTAATGAAAACGCTGTCTTCCCAACCATTGTCGTTTGATTGGATTCTTACAGGAGTTACTTTCCATTCTTCTGAAAATATTGGGACATCTTGTGCGATTATTGGGTCCCAGTTTATTGTTGATGGGTCTACTGCTGGTTTGTCTTTACTAACTATGATAAAAAATAAGACAATGATAACTAAACCTATTAAGAAATAATATCTTTTTTTCATATTTATTTAATGAGGTTTATGGTTAAAAAGACACCTATTCAAATAAGTTTCCAAACCATTCAAGAAATTTTCTGAAAAATCCTTTTTTTGAACAAATTTCTTTTTTACAATAATTTGTTGAGCATTCTTCGTTTGATGTGCAAGACTTGCTTATTTCTTTTAGAGAGGTCTGATTTGAAGTGTTGTTTTGTATTATGGTTTGATTTAAAGAAGGATCATTGCCTTGAATTGTCTGGTTTGTAGAGTTTGAGTTTGCTGAAGTTTGATTTGTTGAATTTATTGAATTATTTATTGGGAGTGTTACAGGTGTTTCAATTTCATATAAATCTCCATTATTACATTTGTTGAACTTTAATGAAGAACGAGAACTTGAACCAGATAATAATTCAATACCATAGTTTTTTGAATTAATTGTTACTATTTCTGATGGATTTGTCTTTGTATTTAGAAGTAAACTGTCAGCTGCTACTAATACTTCTACTACTCCACTTGGGGTAATACTCTTTATCATTACTGCATTGTTAGCTAATTCTGAGCACTCTCCTAGTTCCAATACTGATGTTGAACTGTCTATTTTTAATGTGACTGCATCATCTTGAATTAAAGAGTAGCTTATGCTCTTATTTGAAGAAAGAAGTTCTGTTCCGGTAGAGATGTTTATTGCAGAAAGAGAGATAATATTTGCATCTAAGAAAACATTTGTTTCTACCCATTTAAGTACGGAATTTTCATTTGGATCGCATATACTTGTTGGAATAGAATAAAAACTTTTTATTTGTCCGAAAGTTATCTCTTCTGAATTTGAAATTACTTGGGTGTTATTTGTGCAAGCATACTGAATAGAACTTACAAAAGGTAAAAATAATAACCATAATATTATGAGACTCTTTTTTTTCATATTTTATATAATACTTTTTTCTTTAAAAAACCTTATAAGCTTATTAGTTTTTTACAATTAGAGGTTTTATATGATTGAATTTAGACTTCCAGATATTGGAGAAGGTATTGCTGAAGCTACTATTATAGAATGGTTGGTTTCTGAAGGTGATTCTGTAAAGAATGATCAGATGATTGTCAAAGTTGAAACGGACAAAGCTGTTGCTGATTTGCCTTCTCCTGTTGCTGGAACCATTATTAAAATAAATTTCAAAAAGGGAGAAGTAGTTAATGTTGGTTCTGTTTTATGCGTTATTGGAAATGCTGGAGAAAAAATATCTTCTGCTGTTGAAAAGAGAGTAATTAAGAGAAATGATATTCCTATAATTAAAGAAACTATTTCTGCTGTTCCTGGAAAAGTGATTGCATCTCCGGCTGTTCGTAAAAGTGCTTCTGAAAGAGGAATTGATTTGAGCTCGATTAAAGGAACTGGTGAGAATGGTTTGATTTTAATTTCTGATTTGGATAATAGGCATTCTGATAGGGAAGGTAGAGGTAAAGTAGAGAAAGAAGAGATTAGACCTTCTGGAATTGTTGCCCAGAAAAAATATGATATGTTTGGATATGTAGATAGAGTTCCATTCAAGGGAATAAGGAAAACTATTGCCCAGAATATGATTAAATCTCTTAATCAAACTGCTCAGGTTACTTCTATGGAAGATATTGAGGTTACAAAACTTTGGGAAATACGCAAACGCGAGAAAGAACATTTTGAAATTGAAGGAGTTAAGTTAACTTTTATGCCTTTTATTATTAAAGCAGTTATTTCTGCTTTGCAAGCACATCCAATTCTTAATTCATCACTTGAAGATGAGGAAATAATTGTGAAGAAATATTACAATATTGGAGTTGCTGTTCAGACTGAAGCTGGTCTGATGGTTCCGGTAGTTAAGATTGCTGAAAAAAAGAGTATTGTGGATATCGCTCGTGAAATTGTTGACTTGGCCGAAAAATGTAGGAATAGGACTATAGATATTATGGATATCAAGGGAAGCACATTTACAATTACAAATTATGGTTCTGTTGGTGGAACTTACGGCACACCGATTATTAATCCTGGAGAAAGTGCCATTTTGGGAACTGGAAGGATATTTGATAGAGTTGTTTTGGATAGTGTGACAAATAAGCCTAAGAATGTTAAGATTTTGCCAGTTTCATTGACATTTGACCATCAGATTATTGATGGTGCTGTTGCATCAGAATTTTTGGTGACTTTGAAAGGTTTGCTTGAGGAACCTGAGAGTTTGTTTAGATAAAGATTAAATATAACCTTGAACTTTTTAGTATATGGTGATGGATTTACAGGGTTTCTTTAAACCTACTAGCGTGGCTGTTGTAGGAGCTAGTCGAAATCCTGCTAAAGTCGGACATGTAATTTTGAAGAATTTGATTGATGGTGGATTTAAGGGCCTGATTTTTCCGATAAACCCTGAAGCAGATAATCTCCTAGGTTACAGAGTTTATCCTTCCTTGGCTAAAGTATCTGAATCTATTGATTTAGCAGTTATTGCGGTTCCTGCTGAATCTGTTTTGGAAACAATTGAGGAATGTAAAAAAAAGAAAATAAAAGATGTATTAATAATTACTGCTGGATTTGGGGAAGTAGGTAATCATGAGCTTGAAAAAAAGCTGAAATCTAAACTTGACGCTTATGGGATGAGATGTATTGGAGTAAATTGTTTGGGTATTTTTGATGCATACCATAAATTTGATACTTTGTTTCTACCACGTTATCGATTGACTAGACCAAAACCTGGAGGAATAAGTTTTATTTGTCAGAGCGGTGCTATTGGTTCTGCTATTCTTGATGTTGCTTCTACTAGTGGATATACTTTCTCTAAATTTGTAAGTTATGGTAATGCAACACAAATTGATGAGTCAGACTTACTTGAATATTTAGGAAATGACGAAACTACAAAAGTTGTATGTATGTATGTTGAAGGGATAAAAAATGGTCAGAGATTTTTTGATACTTTAAAAAAAGTTACTGCGCATAAACCAGTTATTGTTTTGAAAGGTGGGTTAACCGATGCTGGTAAAAGCGCCACGCTTTCACATACTGGTTCTTTAGCTGGAGATAGTTCTGTTTTTTTTGGAGTCTTGGAGCAAACAAATGCAATTCGTGCTAATTCGCTTGAAGAAATGTTTCATATCGCTGCACTTGTTGAAAAAGGAGTTTCATTCAAATCTAATAGGTTACAAATTATAACTAATGGCGGAGGTTATGGTATTCTTTCTACTGATGCTATTGCTTCATCTAAACATGTTAAACTTGCTAATCTTTCCGTTCAAACAAATTCTGAAATAAAAAAATTTGCACCTGCGCATATGAATATTGGAAATCCTCTTGACTTACTAGGTGATGCTACAACTGAAAGATATAAACAAGCTCTTGAAATATGTTTGAAAGATTCTGGAGTTGATGGCATTTTGCTTATTGCATTATACCAGACTCCTTTATTGACTACTGAAATTGTTGAAGTAATAACTGAAGCTCATAGTAATTCTAAAAAACCAATTATTGTTGTTTCTACTGGTGGGGAATTTACTGATTTACTTTCTCGTTCTTTGCGTGAGAGGGGCTTGCCCGTTTTCTCTTATCCTGAAGAGGCAATAGTTGCATTGGATAAATTGATTGCTTATCAGTTGAGGGCTCCTGCTAAGATTCAAGTTGTTAGTAAACCTATTAAAGAGAAATTAGTTGTTGCTAAAAAGTCTACTGGAAAAAATCGGTTAAAAAAGTTAAAGCCGTTAAGAAAAAGAAATAAATTTTAACAAGTTCTTTTCGTGGGCTCTACTTCTCTGCTGTCTAACGTAGTTCTGCATACTCCACAATCAAAATTGATGTATCCTTGAATATCTGAAGGAACAATACTTGGTTTTCCTGCATATGTAGATTTACAAGGTGAACAAGCATAACCTAAATTTTCTTCTCTCTCGTTAAGGTCATTTCTAAGTTTAGTCATTCCTGTAAATACTGGGTGTCTTTTGAATACTTGAGATATAGCTACCTTTCTTCCTAAAGATTTGGAGTATAGATCTTCTAATTCAACTAAAGACTCTACTCTACGAGCTGGTTCAAGAGCGTTACTCCAAGCTAAAGCCTCATCTTCCAATTTTCTTGTTAGGGCTGTGCTTTCTGGACCTGTACTCATGATTGAATAATAAAATTTGAGATTATAAACTAAATTGTTCTTGATAAGTTATATAAAAGACATAATTGTTATTATGTAAAGATGGTGCATATTTCAGAACGTGACTTGCAGTTGCCAGAATTGGAGTTCCCAAAAATATTCAAACGTGTTGTTAGCGATAAAAAAATTATTTCTCTTGGTCCTGGTGAACCTGATTTTCTGACTCCTGCTCCTCTGCTTGCTTACGGAAGGCAAGTTCTTGGAAAATCTACACATTATTCTGAACCTGCTGGTTTGCTTGAATTACGAGAAGCATTGGTTGGGAAGTTGAAGAGATTTAATGATATAGATGTAAGTGTTGATGAAGTTCTTGTAACGTCTGGAAGTCAAGAAGGACTCTTTGCAGGTTTATTGACTGCTCTTGATCCAACTGAACAAGTCTTAGTTCCTTCGCCTGGATATGTTGGATATACTCCTGCTATAGATTTAGTTAGTGCAACTCCAGTTTATGTTCCTTTGAAAGAAGAAGATAATTTCACTTTGAATCCTGATGTTTTGAAAAGACATATTGATAAAAAAACAAAGGTTTTGATACTAAATACTCCGGCAAATCCTACTGGAACAGTTATGTCTCGTAAATTGATGGAAGAGATTGCGGATATTGCTGTAGACAATGATTTGATTGTTTTTTCAGATGAAGCTTATGAAGACATTACATATGATAATGCCAGACATATTTCTATGGCTTCATTGAATGGAATGAAGGAACATACTGTTACTTTCCATACTTTTTCTAAGAGTTATGCAATGTGTGGTTTTCGTTTAGGATATTGTTCTGGACCTAAAAAATTTATTTCTGAAATGACTAAGAACCACCATTATGTTTCTCTGACTGCTCCTCATATTTCTCAGCTTATGGGAATTAAAGCACTATCACTTCCTGAAAAATATCTTAATTCTATGATTAAAGAATATGACAGACGGAGAAAATTGATTGTTAATTCTCTTAATGATTTTGGAATGCCTACACATATGCCTTCTGGAACATTTTACACTTTTTCAAATGTAAAAGATTTTGGGAATACCTCTTCTATGTTTGCTAGAAAACTTCTTGACAAAGCTGGCGTTGCAGTTATTCCCGGAACGGAATTTGGACCTTTTGGAGAAGGATATATTAGATGCAGTTTTGCTACGAGTTATGATAGAATTGAAACTGCTTTGGAAAGAATTGGAAAATTTGTGAATTCTAAAGGAAATTGATATGGATCGCCTTAGTATTTTGTATATTCTCACTGGAACTCGGGGAGGCATGAACAGAATTGAGATAATTAAATTGCTTATGAAAAAGAGCTTGAATGCAAATGAGATTAAACAGAAATTGAAATTAGATTATAAAACAGTACAACATCATTTACGATTGCTTGTGAAAAATAGATTTATTTCTATTTCTGGTCAAAGATATGGAGCTATGTATGAATTGACTGATGAGTTTAAGATGCACGAAAAAACATTTAGAGAAATTTGGGCAAAAGTTAATAAATCTAAGGAAGTGATTTAGTTTATGACTCCTTTAATGCAATTAAATTTCTGGCTTGCTGTTATTAATGTTGTTTTGCTTTTGTATTTAGCTATCGTACATATTAAAATGGCTAAGTCTGTAAAGTCTAGTTTTACATTTGGTCTTTTGCTTTTTGTTATCGTTTTTTTGATTCATAATTTTCTTGCTGCTTATTTCTATTTGACTATGCGTGCTTTGTACGCTCCAGGAACTGAATTACCAGTTTTGATTATTACTGCTATTGAAACTATTGCTTTTGCTATTTTTGTTTGGATTACTAAGCAGTAATTTGGGCATACGCTTTTAAAACAAAAAATAGTATTGTAGATATGAAGAAATCAAAAGAGACTAAACTTTCTGAGGGTAATCGTTGGACTATTTTTCTAAGTAGTGTGTTTTTTGTTCTTGGATTTTCTGTTGTTTTTTCTATTCTTGGAATTTTGTTGCAAACTGTTTTGAGTTCTAGTTCTTTTGCTATTCAAAAATGGCTTGGAAGAATTGGAGGAACAATAATTATATTATTTGGGTTGTATCTTGTTGGATTAATAAGACCTGCGTTTCTTGAGAGAGATTACAAAATACAAGTCAAACATAAATTCAACTCTCGTTATTTGACTGCTTTTGTATTCGGTGCCGCTTTTGCTGTTGGATGGAGTCCTTGTGTTGGCGCGATTTTAGGAGCGATATTAACTCTAGCGGTGACTCAACCTGGAAGTTCTTTTGCGCTCCTTATTACTTATTCCTTAGGATTAGGGACGCCTTTTCTTCTAGTAGGTTTGTTTACTGAAAAAGCGCAAAAATGGATAAGTAAGTATGGTAAAACCATGAGGTATCTTAACATTGTGTTTGGAGTAATTCTTATCATTTTAGGAATATTTGTGTTTACATCTCAATTAAGCAGGATAGCCAATGTTCCATTTGCAGCTCAATGTCTAAATAATCTTGGAGTTACTGGATTTGGTTCTGGAGCTAATCTCAATATATTTATTGCATTTATTGCTGGAATTGTTTCTTTCTTGAGTCCTTGTGTTTTACCTTTAATTCCTGCTTTCTTAGCTTATCTAGGTAGCACTGTTGCTCAGGAAAACAAAGCATGAATCTTAAAAATATTGTTTTGATTGTTGTTGTTTTTTTGATTGTTGGTTTAATATTTTATTTTGAGCCTAACAAAGTTGAAACATCTCAAAATGAGGAAGTTAAAGAAATTAAAATTTCCGATAAACCTGATGTTAAAATAATTGAAGACGTGGAATATCCTTTAGCTTCAGAGCTTGCTGGAATTTCTGGATATCTTAACACCGAGGGTGAAGAAATTAAACTTTCAGATTATTCTGGAAAAGTTGTATTAATAGATTTTTGGACCTATACTTGTATAAATTGCATTAGAACTTTACCTTATCTTACTGCTTGGGATACCAAATATCGTGAGGAGGGGTTAGTGATTATTGGAGTGCATGCTCCTGAATTTGAGTTTGAAAAAAACAAGGAGAATGTTCGCAAGGCTCTTGATAGATATGAGATAAAATATCCAGTTGTGCAAGATAATGATAGAGGAACATGGGAAGCATTTAACAATAGATTTTGGCCTGCGAAATATTTGATTGATTCTGAAGGATATATTAGATATTATCATTTTGGAGAAGGAAATTATGAAGAAACTGAATTGCAAATACAGAAATTACTAGCAGAAGCTGGAAAAGATACATCGAGCATAGAATTGACTGAAGAAACTAATACTCCGCGATATCAGACAACTCCTGAATTATATGCTGGAGCTGTTTTTGCATTACCTCGGGAGCAATATGTAGGAAATAAAAAAACTCCAGTTAGACAAGAAGAATATTCTTTACCAAATAAATTAGAGAAGAAAAATGTCATTTATCTTGATGGACTTTGGTATCATAATGTAGATAATTTACAACTTGATGGAGACTCTGGAATTATTGCTTTAGATTATACTGCTTCTGAAGTTAATATTGTTGCATTTCCATTTGATTCTTCTGCTGAGGTTGAGATGGAAGTTTTGATTGATGGAAAGTATATTTCTAAAGATAGTGCGGGAAGTGATGTATTCTTTGAAGGAAGTAAAGCTTTTGTTAAAATTGATGAAAATAGATTGTACAATGTTTTTAATGGAGATTATGGAGAATATAGATTAGATTTGAAAGTTTCTGAAGGATTTAGTTTTAATTCTTTTACTTTTGGTTGAAATTAAATTATTATTGCTTCTTTGAAATCTTTGAAATGGCTGTCTTTTGTTAAAACGTGGGCTTGAATAGATTTTGCAGAATTAATAATTAAAGCATCTGCCAATGAAAAACTTGAACCACTTATCCTTTTTTCTGCATGCATAATTCCTGAATCTTTTGCTATTCTTGGAGTGATATCGAATATTTTAGCTCTTTTTATCATAGATTCATAAGCTATGTGAAAATTTTTATTATCTCTTTTTAAAAAACTTATTACTTCTCCGATATTTATGCTTAAGATAAATATTTCATCTTCTGAAGAAACTATTTCACTTACTTTTTCTCCAATTGAGCTACCATTAAAATACTCTATCCATGCTGATGAATCAATGAAATACTTCATTAAAACCGGTCTTCCATTCTATCCTTTCTTGTGAAAGAACCTATTCCTTTTAATGCACCAAAATAGTCTTTTCTTGGTTTTTTCACAGTTATCTCGATTACCTCATTTTCCTCTATTTGTTCCTCTTTTACTAATTCTTTAGGTATAGTTACAACTAATGAACCTCCTACTCTTCTTACAGTTGTTAAAGTTTTTATTTCTGCATCCATATTATACTTAAAGTTATATTTTATTATATATTAAGTTATATTTAAATGTTTTGTTTTGAGAAAACGTGTTCGTATTTTTCTAAATCTATTTTATCGTCTTTGATTTCTACGCCTTCAGCTTTGAGCATTTGAATTTTCTTTTTTAGGCTGTAGGCATATCCTCCTAATTCTCCGTTTGCATTTATAACTCTATGACATGGGACTTTGGGAGCATATGGGTTCTTGTTCATAGCGTTTCCTACTGCTCGGTATGCTTTTGTTTTTAGGGCTTGTGCTAGCGCTTTGTATGTTGTGACTTTACCTTTTGGAACTTGACTTAGAATCTTATAACATCTTTCGTTGAAAGTCATTTTGCTACTTCGCCGTTTCTCAAATACCAAATCATTAAGTCTAATTTTGCAGGAGACATCCTTAGAGTACTTGCTAAATCTGTAAATGCTTTTTCTATTAAAATATAATTTGCAGATGTGAGTGTTTTGGGCCTATTGATTATTTTATATTCTGTTAAAGTGTTTAAGATGTGCCTGTCTAAAATAGCTAAACTTTGTCCTCCTGTATTTCTTATGAAATGGGATGCTTCTTTCATACCTATTCCTTTGATATGCTCAACTAACCACTCCCTTGCCTGAATTTCAGACATATCTTTAACTATAGATTTTACGTTTGCAAATTCTCTAGCTTGAACTATATATTTGGCTTTATTATTGTGAAATCTGTGCTTATTTATTTTGATTAAATTTGTCAACGTTTCTTGTGAAAGAGTTTTGAAACCTTCTGCACTTAATTGTGCTTGGATAATTGCACTGGTTGCCTGTTTAGCGTTTGCTGCTAAAATACAGAAGCATAGTTCGGAAAACCAATCATCTTCTGATTTTGTTTTGAAAGAGGCAAATTCTGACAAACGTCTTTCTACAATACTATTGACTTCTGACAGCTCTAACACCCTAATTTTTTCTAAGAGCTCTTTCATAAATTATACAGCAAATGTGGGCATAAATAACTTACTATTCTAACCCTAATAGTAGAGCCATAACTAAAATTCCTGCGATTAATGCTATTAACTCATAAATTGATTTTTTCGTCTCAAAGTTCTTGTGTAATTCTGGGATGAGGTCTGCTCCTGCTATGTATATGAATCCACCAATTGCTATAGGGATTAGTGCTTCGGATATTGCTGGGAGGTTACTTGAGGCAACTATTGCTAAAATTCCTCCTAAAACAGAAGTTGCTGCTGAAAGGAAGTTGAATAATATCGCTTTTTTCTTTGAGAATCCTCCTTTAAGTAATACTGCAAAATCACCTATTTCTTGAGGTATTTCATGGAATATGACTGCTACTGTAGTTGCGATTCCCACTGGAATGCTTACTATGTAACTCGCACCGATTATCATACCATCTATGAAATTATGAACTCCATCTCCTACGAGATTTACTATTGCAAATGGATGAGTGTGTTCATTTGTCTGAGGCATGTGACAATGTTGCCAGTGAACTATTTTTTCTATTGTAAAAAATATAACAATTCCACTTAATATATAGAAAGAAGTTTTGATAGTGAATAAATTTTCTTCTATTAATTCTGGAATTAAATGAATAAACACATCTCCTAATAATGCTCCTGCTGAAAAGCTAACTAAATATAAGAGAATTTTATGTAATCTTTTTTGATTTATTGAAAGCGTGATTACTCCTATGAATGAAATTAAACTAACTGCTAAAACGCTTGCTAAAGTGTAAAACCAGACTTCTTGCATTTTATCTTGGAGTTAATAAGTTATTTAAAGCTTATTGATTTCTATTATCAATAACTCAAAGGATTATAATGATTGACACAAGAGAGACTAAACAAAAGAGAATTATTGAACAAGAAATATCTAAAAGTAAGTTTATGTTTAACGCTGATGAAATTTATGAACGCGTTGTCAAAATTGATAAGAACATAGGTATTGCTACAGTTTATCGTTTTTTAAAAGATTTGAGAAAAAATAGAGAGATTCACTCATATATTTGCAATAGAAAAAATATCTATTCTTTGAAAAATATGAGCCATAGTCATTTTACATGTGAATCATGTGGTAAAATAGAACATATTAAAATTGAAAATTTAGACTTTCTTAAAAAATTTGTTTCTGGAGATTTATGTCATTTTCAAATTGAAGTTAGTGGTTTGTGCGAGCAATGTAAGAGAAAGCAAAGTATATAAAGGAAAATATACTTTTGAATTTATGTTTGGTGGAGATATAAATTTTCTTAGAATTATTTTAACTTCTGTGATTTTATTTATTATTGGATTTTATTGGTATGGTCCTTTATTTGGTAAACATTGGATAAAACTATCAAAAATTTCTGCTTCTGATTTATCTAAGGCGAAACAGAAGAGCAGGACTAAACCGGCTATTTTTAATTTTATTGGAAATATAGTTATGGTTTGTGTACTCGCTAATTTTATTAATTTATTAGGAATTGCTTCTATCGCTCAAGGAATTATTTTGGGCTTTTGGGTTTGGTTGGGTTTCTTTGCTGCTACGACTTTATTAGGGAGTGTTTTGTGGGATAACAAACCTTGGGGTCTTTTTGTTTTGAATGGGTTGTATTGGTTGGTTCAGCTTATGGTTGCTGGAGCTATTCTTGCTGTTTAAATTTAATTTATAATATCTCTCATTTTTTACTATAAGCAAAGTATTTTTAAACCAAGTTCTTTGATTTATATTAGAAGCGGGGGTAGCAAAGCGGTTAAATGCGCAAGACTTAAGACGTCGCTTTTCCATTAGGAGAAGTAGCTGAACAAGATGTAAGTCATCTTGTGGCTTAGTGCCTTCGGAGGTTCGAATCCTCCCTCCCGCATTTTTTTAGAGGATTCGAACAGACTATTTTCAAACTCTATTGTTCGACCCTCCTTGCTTCGCTTCGGAGACTCACTGCTGAGTTTGAAAACCTCCCTCCCGCATTTTTCCAAACCCGAACATTTATAAGCTGAAAAAATGTGTTTTAGTTATATGAATAAAACTGTAGCTCTATTTGCTATCGCTTTATTGTCTTTATCTTTTGTTATTGCTAATGACGATATTTTTTATGGTAATGTTGCAAGTGATCAACAAATAGCCGATGTGTTTATCCCTAAACCTGTTGAATCTTCTGTGACTATAAGTCTTGTTTCTCCAGTTGATGGCGATTCTTTCTTAACTGCATCTGATTCTGCTACAATTTCCTTTTTGTTTGATTTCAAGTCAGATTTTGCAAAAGAAGTTATTCCTACAATCAGTGTTAATGCTAATGATGTTTTATTGACTACTCTTGATGTCGCAAGTGTTGTTCCTGCAGATGTACTTCTTGCTGATGATTCTTTGAAATGTAGTATTGTTGTTAGAACGAATGATTTAGACGCTAAAAAAATTGAAACAATATTAGACTATGTTTCTTTGACTGGTAAAGCATCAAGTTCTTTGCTTATTGGAGACTACAAATGGTTTGTTTCATGCACTAATGATTATGGAAACTGGAATAGCGCTGAAGCAATATTCTCAATTGAAGCTGAACCTGTAATTATAATAATCCCTCCAACTAACACAGGAAATACTGGAACAACTACAACTCCCTCATTAAGTAGTAATGAAGAGGGAAGTGGTAGAAGAAATCCATCTAACTCTCCAGTAATTCCTTTGAGTAATTCTGCTGGCTCAAATCCAAATACTAATACTTTAGAATCTGACGCTTCGTCTGACCAATCTGCTGGAATAACTGGAGCAGTTATTGGCGCATTAGGAAAGAAAGGAGCATTGAGTATGGGTGTATTCATTACTCTTGTTGGAGTTATTGCTTTGGCTGTTTACAATAGAACAAAATTGGGTTTGGTTAAAGCTTAATTTTATTTTATAATTTTTTTAGTTTAATTTGTTCTCGAATTTAAAAGAGGTCAGGTTTAGTTTAATGAATTACAATTGATCAATCTGAAGGGTCGTCGATTTCTGAAAGAATTTCTTTTGCATTATTTATTACGTGTCTTAAAGCTTCATCATGTGTTGAGTGTCTGTTTTGTTGTAAATATTTAATTGCGTGGTTTGCACCAGCTATTATTGCAACTCTTATTTTTTGATCCTCTTTTGCCATGTTTGTATTTGATGTGATTGATATTTAAGTATTCATGTGAGAAAGAATATAATTCAGGTTCATAAAGATTATAAAGTGAGAAATATTTAGGAGATTATGATTTCCACTTCTAGTGGGTTGGATAGAGATTTTATTCTCGGTCTTGTAGATGACTTGAGAACATATGTTGTTATTGATGGTTCTTTGACATATTGTTTTGATGATCTTTCTTCAAAAGAAATATTAGAACATTTACTACCTAGAAAAAGAGTTATTTTATCTGAAAGATTTAATGGTTTGCTTGGTGAAGAAAGACTTATCGCTGAAAGCCATAGATTGAAGAGAGGAGTAGGCCATAGAAATGCTATAATTGATTTGCCTTATCATGCTGGTAAAAGAGGTCGTGAAAGAATACAAAGAGATTTGATGGAAGAGAGTATGGAAGTTCGTAGAGATATACGAGAGCTACATAGATTAAATGTCTTTGATAGATTTGCTGATAAAGAAGGAATTATTCATGATGGTTTAAGCTTGTTTGATGCGACTACTGAATTATCTAGAAAGTATCCTTTAACTTTAATGACTTCTGACCAGTGTGTTGTTCAAAGTTATGCAAGATTACAAAGAACACCTAATTTAGTGGATAGAAAAAGATTTGAAGTCGCTTTAATATATCCTGGAGAACAGGCGTTTTCTTATCTTTACCCTGCGCTTGTTAAATCTGAAAGATTTGATGAACTTGCTGAGATTTCTCAAGTAGCTTAGATATTAGAATTCCAGTATTTTTCTAAATTGTTTAATATGGAAATATCTACATCTGCATAAGAATTATTTTCATATTCAAATGGATTGTCCATGTCTTTTATTAAAAAGACCAAGCTTGTTAGAACTAGCGAAACCAAACCTATGATTAATGTTCCGCCGTAAGCCCATTCGTTCTTGATAAATAATAAAAGAAAAATTGTCGAGCCCACAGCTGTTTCTGCTATTCCATATGCTGCTGGAATGAAACTTGTCTCTCCTACAATATCTATTCTATGAGATAACCTATCTATAGAGGTTAATTCTGAACGCATCCTTGTGATCATTGATAGCTGGACTCCTGCGAAAGATAAATTTGATAATATACTGTTTATTGTGTTTAATCTTGAATCTATTTCTTTTAGTTTCCAAGTCTTTTTGATAAATTCTGAATTTATTGTTTTAAGTAAATCTTTTATTGAGTTTCTTAGTTCTTTAACTAAAGAATCTGTTTTTTTGTCTTTGGGTATAAGTAAAAGATCGTTCATTAAGGATTTCAAAGAAACTGCTAACTCTCCAGGGATTTTTTCTGATTCTTTATAGTCTGCCACCGCTCCCGCAAAAAGAATACTTATTGTGAAAAAAACTCCTCCTAGAAATGAAGAGATTATAGGGTTTAGTTGTATGAATGCTATATCTGAATAGTCTATCCAGATTTTTGCTAAAACTATTGGAATAGCTACTAACAACCCTCTTAGGATTATACCATATTTTCTCAAGAAATTCATATTAATTTTTCAAATTTTGTATTTAAAAGAATATAGATGGTTGGAGATATGAACTTATTTTCATGTTCTATTATTGTGCGGTTCCTCATATTAGGACATTGTGGACTTGCTCACTGCTGAGTTTGAAAAGCCTCAGGCAAGGATTGAACCTGCGACCCCCGCATTACGAGTGCGGTACTCTACCAACTGAGCTACTGAGGCATAAGACATAAAAACTAAGATGTTTTTTAAAGTGTATGGCTTCAAAAAGAGCAATAATTCTTAGTTCAGTTTTAGTTGTTGCTTTGTTTGGTTTAGCTTTATTTTTAGACTCTGGAAATTCGCGCCTTAGTGAAGCTACAGGACTAGTTGTCACAACTGAAACATTTCCAGTGTATATGGAAACTCATCCGTTAATGAAAGATTTGCCTAAAGATTCTTCTATTTCTTTGACTATTGGTGGTCAAGCTTATGGTATTTCTGGGAAAATCATTCAAGTTGATAAAGTAATAAATAATGCAGATGTTTCCATTGAACTCCCTGCGGGATACGAGTCACGTATTGGATTAGTAGGTTTATGTTCTGCAGTTAAAGAAGCTATAAAAAATGGAGATATTCAAATTGAAACTAAAATTTCTAAGACAAAGCTAATGTTGAAGTATTATAAGCTGATTAAATATCGTTCTTGTGTTGAGGGATAATGCGTTCTGAGGTTTTATCTGCTTTAAAAATTACTGGCTTGTCTTCTAAAGATATTGATAATCTTGTTAGTATACCTAAAGATTTGAATCATGGAGATTTCGCTTTTCCTTGTTTCAGTCTTGCTAAAGATTGGAAAAATAATCCTGTTGAGATAGCTAAAGAAATAGCTTCTAAATTATCTAAATTTAAAGGATTTGAAAAAATAGAAGCGGTTGGACCATATGTTAATTTTTTCGTGGATAAAAAAATATTGACTTTGAATGTTCTAAATATAGTGTCCAAAGAAAAAGAAAAATACGGATCTAATAAAAAAGGAAAAGGTAAAAGATTTATGATTGAATTTTCTCAACCTAACACCCACAAAGCATTTCATGTTGGACATATAAGGGGAACTTCTGTTGGTGAAAGTCTTGCGCGTATTCGTGATTTTTGTGGATATAAGGTCATTAGGGCAAACTACTCTGGAGACACTGGTATGCACATAGCTAAATGGTTGTGGTGCTATACTAAATTTCATCCAAAAGAAAAGATAAAATCTGATGAATCTTGGTTTGCTAAAATCTATGTTGAAGCTATACGGAAATTAGAAGGAAATGAATCTGGAGATGTGGAAGTTTTGGAAATAAATAGAAAACTTGATGAAGGCAAAGATAAAAAATTGATGAAATTGTGGACTGAAACAAGATTAATGTCTATATCTGCATGGAAGCCAATATACTTAGATTTGGATGTTAAATTTGATAAACATTTTTTTGAAAGCAAGGTTGAGAAAGCTGGAAAGATGATTGCTATGGGCTTAGTAAAGAAAGGAATTGCTAAATTATCTGATGGTGCAACAATTATGGATTTGAAAGATAAAAATTTGGGTGTATGGGTTTTGCTTCGTAGTGATGGAACTGTTCTTTATTCTGCAAAAGACCTTGCACTTGCAGAAGATAAATATTCTAAGTATAAAGTAGATGAGTCTCTTGTGATTACTAGTGTTGAACAAAATCTACATTTCCAACAATTACAGAAGACCTTAGAAATAATGAAATTTAGAAATAGTAAAGATTATAGACATTTAGGATATGAGTCTGTAAGGTTACCTGAAGGTAAGATGTCTTCCAGAACAGGAAATAATATTTTGTATGCTGATTTTAGGGATGAGCTTATTGCTTCTGCAAAAGAAGAATTGTCTAAAAGAGATACTTTGAATGAATCTGAATTAAATAAAAGAGCGTTGGCTATTGCTATTGCTTCTATGAAGTATCCTATGCTAAAACAGGACATGAATAAAGTTATCATCTTTGATAAAAATGAAGCAGTCAGATTTGAAGGAGATAGTGGACCTTATTTGTTGTATACCTATGCTAGAGCTAAAAGTATTTTAAATAAAGTTAGTAAAATTAAGAAAACTATTTCTATAAAAGAAATTTCAGAATCTGAAAAAAAACTGGTTAAAGAATTAGATGGTTTTACTGAATGTGTTTTAAAATCTAATGATAGTTTATCTGTTTCGGGGTTAGCCCATTATACTTACAATTTATGTCAGACATTTAATGAGTTTTATCATTCTTCCCAAGTTATAGGAAGTGATGAGGAAGCTTTTAGAATTGAACTGGTTAGAGCATTTTGTCAAGTTATGAAAAATGTTATGCACTTGCTCGCAATTCCTTTACTTGAAGAGATGTGAAGGTTTAAATATCGTTACTTGATAGTGACATTATGATAAGATCTACTCAAGAAGCAGACAGAGCGATAGAATACCATGCCTTGGTGAATGCTATGGTTGTAGAGAACCCCTATTATGACAGATTTTGAAACTCTTTGAGGGTTATTTGAAAAGAAATCCTGATAAAGATAGAGAAAAAGTAGAAAAAACTTTGTTTTGGAAGTATTTAGCAGTTCCTAATCCTACGAATGATGAGATTAATTACTTTATTAATACTCCTCCTATTGGTGTAGCAAGACCTTCAAATAGAGTTTTAGTTACTGGAACAAATGTTGAGATTGGAGAAATGAAGAAATTTCCTGATTTAATTCCTGAAATTACTGGTGGATTTGATAAACCTGAAATAGTTTACTTGTCTCAAGCTGCCGGATTTTGGGATAGTTTTTTCCACAATGATTTTTTTGTTGATTCTGAAGATGTTTCTGTTCCTTTGGCAATTGTTGGAACAGGTTTTATTAGAAGCTATATTAATGAAGCCTATGGTATAACTCATGAAGTCAAAAATAGACTTGAAGAAATATCAGATGAATAGGGAATACCTTTTAGAACCATACGATCTTGGGCACCCAAATAAATTAATAATCTTTATATAGACGTAATTTGTTATCTAAACTCATGGTTGGGGTTGAAGGATTATTGTTGATAAATACCGGAGTTTCGTCTGTTGTGCTTTTTGTATTATTTCTGTTGTTAATAGCCAAACCCAATCACAAGTCTGAAGAAAGAGTTTATTTGAGTAAAGATATGAATAAGATTAAGCAACAAGTTGTAGATGTCGATCGTGCTTCTTGATATCAGCACGTCGATTATCCCAAAAACAAAGAATATTGTTTTTTTGATTCGGAACTTGACTTTTAGATAATCTTAAAAACCTTGTATTCACCAAATTGTCGTAGGCGAGTTGGCGCGTTAGCCCTGCGCTGTAACACCTGCGGGCTTCAAGTGAACTTAAAGGAGTGCGTGACGCGCACAGACATTCGTCTTTTGTTGGACGTTGAGGTATTGTCCTGTTCGACCGTGCTCCTGTGAATTGGGTCAGACCTTGATCGGAGCATCCCTAAACAGAAGCGTCGGTGCTTGCGGGAACGCAGTACTGAGAAAGACAGAAGGTAAACGACTGTTTGACGCGAGGCAAACTCCCCGCCTACATTTTAGATAGATTTTTAAGCTGTTTTTTTCAACCCCTTTTATGCCAAATAGAATTAATCCAAATGATGAGTCAGAGATACAATATGGTCCTGATAGAGATAGACCTAAAGACTTTGCATATACTACTCTTGCTTGGAATCATCCACTTAATGTGAGTGCGGATAATGCTCGAGGAACAAGAAGAGATACTAAGAGTTTGGATGCTGATGGATCTACAAGACCAGATTATGGACCAATTTAGTATTAATTAATAGAACTAGTAGCTTATTTACTATAATTTAAAAAGTTCTTTTGATTTCAAGAATTATGGTGATGGAACGTAAAGGACAGGTGTTTCTTATGGCTGCGATTATTCTTGCTGGAATTTTGCTTTCGCTTACTAGAATTTCTAATCAAGGCTTGACTAAAAAAGAACCTGAAGCTTTTTACGATTTGGCTGACGAAATAGATTTTGAAGTCCGTAAAGTTTTAGACTATGGAGTCATAAGTGGGGGAACCAATACTGGAGATTATACCACACAATTACTAAATAATTATAGTGAGTATATTGCTAGTGAAGATGTAGTATTTATCTATGGAAATACTACTAATGTTTCTGCAGTATATTATCAAAGCCTTACTAATTTGAATGCTGTCTCTTTAGGTGATATTTCTTTTCCGGTGACTATTACTTTGGCGAGTCAGACCCCCGTTCAAGTTCAACCACTTGACAATTTTAATAGTGTGGCAACTGTGGGCATAAGAGAAAACAATTATACGTTTAATTTAAAACCTGGACAAAACTTTTATTTTGTCCTTATTAAAGGGGAAGAAGGAGAGCAATTTGTTACAATTGAATAGACGCGCTGAAAGTTTGATGGTAGGCTATGTTATATTGATAGCTATTGCTGTGGCTTTGTCTACAGGAGTTTTCTTTTATCTTAAATTATATTTGCCGGAAGACAAACCAGAATGCGCTCAAGATATAGATTTGATTATAGACTCATTGAATTGTAGTTATTTACAGATTGCTGGTGGTAGTCCTACTACATCAATTGTAGATATAAAATTTACAAATAAAGGATTGTTTAATGTAGATTCTGCCTATATTAAAATTGGAGATTTAGATAGAGTTTTCAAGACCACTTTGAATAATCCTGATGAAGATAGAATGATATCGAGTTGTAATAATTTTGATATTGCTTTGAAACCAGGAGCTCAATTCTGTAAAATATACACTTATCCTTTTACGCCCAATGTTCCACAAGAAGTTACGGTTGAACCTCTTATTTGGATAGATAATATCCCTACACTTTGTCCTAAATCTATTGTTTCAAAGAAAATTTATTGCTCTTAATTTGAGAGTAAGTTATAAAAGCTGTAAATGTTTTTAGTTATGATGAATAGAAGAGGAGTTACGCCTGTTGTGGCTACTGTTTTGCTTATTGCAATTGTTGTTGCTCTTGCAGTGATTGTTTTCTTTTGGGCTAAGGGTTTCTTGAATGAAAGTGCTCAAAAAGGTGAAAGAGCCGTAGAAATTTCTTGCGCAGGCATTGACTTTGAAGTAGAAGTTGTAAAATCTGCTTCGCAGTGTCCTAAACCATCTCCAATAGGAGAATATTATTCTGCTGTGGACATAAACAATATAGGTAATATTCCAATTTATGGAGTTCAAGTTTTAGAATATGATGAAGCTAAAGGAAATGTTGATGAAGTTGCTTTGGTTGACCAACCATTTGTTGGCGGAACTATAACTATTGGAAAATCATCATATGTTTGTTTAGATTATTCTGTAGTTAATGAAGACGCATTTAGAATTGTGCCGAAATTACTCGCACAACAAGAAGAAAGAAAAATAGTATATACTTGTCCTGAAAAAGATGGAATTACTATTGCTTATGTTGGGATTTAATCTATTAACTAAACATATAAAAACCATTTTCTACTTTAAAGATTATGTTTAAGAGAGGTGTGAGTCCGGTTGTAGCTACTGTGTTATTGCTTGTTCTTACTGTTGGGCTTGCTTCTGTAATTTTTTCATTTGTTATCCCTTTTGTTAATGACCAACTTGGAAATAGTAAAGCTTGTTTAAAAGTTCTGGATGGTGTGGAGTTTGCAGACAGCAAATTTAATTGTTATAATGTTTCAACAACAGATACGGGATTTGAGACAGGATTTTCATTTAAAGTTAAGAAAGCAGACGTGTTAGGCGTAAGAATTTCTTTTATTGATGAAAATGGGAACTCGGATGTTAAAGATTTTCCTTATGATGTTGATGATTCTAATTTCAAAGCCGTAGGCTCTTCTTACGGCCAAGCATTGAATAATTTTCCTACTGCTGGTGGACAGAGAACATATGTATCTAATAAAAAATATGGTAGTGCGGAGATTGCTCCTTTGACTGAATCTGGAGATGTGTGCGCTGTTTCAGATGTTGTTCAATTCAGTTATTGTGGCGAAGATGTGGCATTCTAATGGAAATGAAGATAAAAGGCCAGATATGGATTGAAACAGTTATTTACACACTCATAGGTCTTGCTTTGATTGGATTAGTTCTTGCAATTCTTACGCCTAAAATAAAAGAATTTAGAGATAGAACAGTCATTGAAGAAACATTATCTTTGTTGAATGTGTTTGACTCTAAAATTAATGATATTCTTTCAGCACCTGGTAATAAAAGAAAAATTGAGATGACTATTGATAAAGGAACATTTACAATTGACCCTGAAAATGACGCTTTGAGATTTATTCTTGATGAGGCACATATAAAATACTCTGAGCCCGGAGTCTCTCTTGAAATTGGTCGAGTTAATGTAACTACTGAAGCTATTGGAGAGAATTATAAGATTACTCTTGAAGTTCATTATATTCATAACATCACCTTTGAAGGTTCGGATTTACAATCGGCTGATTTTACTCCTGTGAGCATACCTTATGAGATATTTATTGAGAACAATGGAATTCAAAATAGTAAGTATAATTTAGATTTAAGCGAAGGAAATTAGGTAGGTCTTTATTTGACTTCTTTTCTATAACTGTATATCTCTTTTGCTAATCTTCTTCTTAATTTTATAGTGTTAGCCCATTTTGCATATGCTTGCCAACCTTGAAAGCTTTCCATTATCTGTTTATAGCTCATTTCATCTTTAAAGAATAGATTGACTTTTCTTTCCATCTTCCTAATATTTCTTTTTCTTAATAATCTATTATAATAAAAATTTCTAAATCCTACAAAGTCAAGGCCTCTTGAAAGAGATTTTATCTTGGACTTTTGCTCGTGTAATTGAATTTTTAAGTTTTCTTTTGAGAAACTGTTGATTTCTTCTTTCCAAAGATTTAGTTGTTCTTTAGATTGATGCAAGATAATAAAATCATCAACATATCTAAGATAATATTTTGCTTTTAATTTATGTTTGATAAAATAGTCTAATTCGTTTAGATAAACATTAGCAAAGAATTGAGAGGTTAAATTTCCGAGAGGCATGCCTTGTAGGGAAACCAAGTTTTCCCATGCTACCTCTTCCTTTAAATTATTTTCTCTCTCTCTCTGCTTTCTGAAGTTCGTATAATCTTTTTAAGGAGATTTAATGTCTGATTTTCGATAATTTTTCTTCTTAAAACATTAATTAAAACCTCATGATCTACTTCTTTAAAATAATGTTTTATATCCGCTTTAAAATAGAATCCTTTTATCTGATTATTTGAAAACTTTCCTTTGATTTTGCCATTTCTTGAAACTTTTCTTATAAAATAATATAGTCTCTCAATTGCTTTGAGATTTCCTTTGCCAAGTCTATTAGCAAATGAATCAAAGATAAAGACTGGTTCGTATATTGGTTCTAAAATATTTACAATTGCATGGTGGACAACTCTATCTCTGAAGTCTGATTTATGAATTTTTCTGGTTTTGGGATCGCGTATTACAAATGATTTTAGAGGTCTTGGTTGATAAGAATTGTATAATAATTCATAATGCAAAGCCAACAAATTATAAAACAATTCTTCTTCAAATTTTATTACATAATCTTTATTTGTTTTACCTTTGCGGGCTTTTTGCCAAGCGAGAATTAGATTTTCAAAAGAAATTATTTGAGAATAGAGATTATTGTAAGATTTCATGTTAAAGTCTTAGTTACCAGAGCCATTCCAAAAGCATAGCCATTGTTGTTGTCATTCCAGTTGTTGCCGTTGACATTAAGTCTATTATCATCGAGGTTCCTGTTGGAATTCAATCTCAGCACGAACTATGTAGTTTCTTGTCTTAAAGTAAATCCCCAACCCTTCAGATTTCTCTTTTCAGATACTTGCTGTTGTGTTTGTATTTCATGTCCTAGGAACATAGGCAAGAGACGTGTGGCCCTAGCATTCAAGAAATACTTGAAACTAAGACACCATGTAGAAGAAAACTAATTAATAAATATTCTTATTTTTGCGTTTCGCTCGCACTTTCTGAAGTGCTCGCGTCTAACACCCCAAAAGCATAGCCAATGTTGTTCGCATTCCAGCTGTCGCCGTCGACAATAAGTCTACTACCAACGAGGTTCCTGCCGGAATCCAACCCCAGCACTCTTTCTGTTGGTTCTGATGTTGATTCAAATCCCCAGACTAAGACGCCGTTTGGATAAACTCTGTTGTTTGCAATTGCTTCGAGTTTTTCTGCTTTTGGTTTTAGAGTATGTTCTATTGCTCTTGCTAAACCTAATTTAAGAAATTCATCATGACTTTGTGCTCCTGTTTTAAAACTTTCATAAGGTACGAATGCAGTATTTCTGTTAAGAAGATATATTCCGCCTACTTTTTTACCTGGAACAATTAATCTTTTCATTGTATCTTCGTTAAATTGGCCCTTCGGATTTGTCCAGACTCCGTCCTGAGTTCTTACGATTCTCCCAGCTTGCAACCAATTTGGATTAAATACTGTTTCTTTTAATTTGAATGTTTCTTCATCGCCAAACATGTAAGATGCTATTGCAACAGATTCACCTGTTGAAGCTGGTCTAAAGTTGACTTGTGTGCAATACTGTGGATGTGCATGAGGGTTAGCCATTGCTTTAACATTTGCCATATAAGATTTGGGACCAAATGGTTCTAAAGTTGATGTCATTACTCCATCATTATAAGGAATTTCAATTAAATCTCTGACTGGTAATTGTGTTTTTGCTCTGATTATTCTATGATCCATGTTATTTGAATAAAATAAGTATATATAAATCTTTCTTTTTTGTTACTACTTTAAAGTTTTTATATTATTTACACAAAGTTTTATAAATAAGTTATACATGTATAACTCATGGAACAGATAAAGGTTAAGGCGAAAAAATGGGGAAATTCTCTTGGTGTGCTTTTGCCTAAACAACTTGTACATAAGCAAGCCATCAAAGAAGGTTCTGAGATAGTTATTACTGTGCAAACCAAAAAAACTATGACTGTGAGAGATTTGATGGATTTTGCAAGAAAACATCCATTACCTAAGAGCAAAAAAACTACACGAGAAATAATGGACGAAATAGATAAAGAGCTATGGCCGGAAGATGAGTAATTACTTCTTTGATGCTTCTGCGATTATAGATATTATTAATAGCGAGGTTTTACAAGAAAAATTTGTAGAACAAAAAATAATTACTAATACTCTGCATATTGCAGAAGTGTATTATTATTTATTGAAAAACTATAATAAACAAACTGCCGATTATTGGATGCAATCGCTAAATTTTGGAATTATTGAGATTACTATAGATTTGTCTTTGAAAGGAGCGTTGTTCAGATTTGAACATAAAAATCAAAGATTCTCTTACGCAGACTCTATTGGTTATGTCAGCTCCATGGAGAGTAACCTAATATTCTTGACTGGAGACAAAGATTTTATTGGGTTTGAAAATGTTGAAATTACTAATTAATAAGATAGGTTTAAATGTTTAAAGCGCTGATAATGTTTAGAGGTGAATTATGCTTAACGTTCAAATAAATCCCAATCCTCCAATACCTACCTTACCTAAGATTAATGATAAAACGCGTCTTGATGTGCGTTATTCTTTGATACAACCATTTGCAAATGCCCATATTTATTGGGACCCAGATATCGGAGAGTTAATTTATGATATAGAGGAACCTATTTTAGATGATGGGGAAAAAGACTCCATAAGACGTCTTGAAGAAGCAATGATTGAATTGATTAATGTAAATGTAGTTACTGAAAAAACTAACGATAAAATGATTGAGTATATTGATAAAACTGCAAAATTTTTGATTAGTGAGTTAAACCTTAAGATAAGAGATGAAAGCTATGAAAAAATATTCTATTATTTGTATAGAGATTTTGTAGGATTGAACGAAGTAGAGCCGTTGTTGAGAGACTATTTTATTGAAGATATAGAGTGTAATGGTGTTGATACTCCAATATATATAGTTCATAGAACTTACAGAAATATTAGAACTAGTTTAAAATTTAAAGAAATAGATAAACTTGGAAGTTTTGTTGAAAAACTTGCTCAACGTTCTGGTAAGTATGTTTCTTATTCTGAACCTTTACTTGATGGATCTCTTCCAGATGGTTCGAGAGTTAATGCGACTTATACACAAGATATTACTTCAAGAGGACCTACATTTACTATTCGTAAATTTACTAAAGTTCCTTGGACTCCAATTCAACTTATTGCTTTGAATACTTTGAGTCCTGAAATGCTCGCTTATTTTTGGATGTTGATTCAATACAAATCAAATATCTTTATTGCTGGTGGAACCTCTTCTGGAAAAACTACTCTGCTTAATGCTATGGCGTTCTTTATTCCTCCAGAATCAAGAGTGGTTTCAATTGAAGATACAAGAGAGTTAAATTTACCTCGTGAAAACTGGATTCCTGCCGTAGCAAGAGTTGCTATTGGTAAGGGAGGAGTTGGAGAAATAGACTTATTTGACTTATTAAAAAATTCGTTTAGACAGAACCCGAATTATGTTATTGTCGGAGAAGTTAGGGGTAAGGAAGCGTTCGTTCTATTTCAGGGAATGGCTTCTGGACACCCATCTATAAGCACAATGCACGCAGACTCAGTAGATACTCTAATTAAACGTTTAGAAACTCCTCCTATTGAATTATCTCCTACTTTAGTTAATTCTCTTGATTGTGTAGCTATAATGACTCACGCAGTTGTAAAAAACCACGAGACTCGTAGATTGAGAGAGATTGTTGAAATAATAAATGCAAAAGACGATGGGACTGCCCTTGTAAATACTCCTTTTGTATGGAATCCCGCACAAGATTTATTTTATTTTAAAAAAGAGAGTAAAGTTTTTGAGAAAATTTCTGTAAGATATGGATTAAGTATGCAACAGCTCCAATTGGAATTTGTCAATAGAGCTAAATTACTTTACACTCTTTTTCAGAAAAGAATTTTTGGATTTGAAGAAGTTAGAAAGATAGTTACTGATTATTATAGAAATCCTCAAGAAGTTATGCAGAGATATGGTCTTTCTTAGTTAGGACGTTAACATATATAAACTATTTTTGTTTTGTATCGTCGATGGAAAAAGAGGATATAGTGCTTTTAGCTCAGCTTTTACATGCAATGAGAGAGATTACTGATAAGTTAGAGAATTATTTTGAGAAAAAAGATTTTGAAGGAGTAAAACAGGCTAAAAGAGAGCTTAACAGACTTCAAGGAAAAGTTAGGGACTTACTATGATAGACCAGCTTAAGAAAAACATTGAAGCTGAGATAATGATGGTTAGAGAGTTAAATAGGTTTTATGAGTGGTATGAAAATGCTTCTTTAGAAGAGAAAAGACTGTATGCTCAACTTATGAATTCATTGGCTAAAAGAATAAAATTGTTAAATGATAGCCTTCCTGAAATTCTTGATAGTATAAGTCTTCTAAAAAAACTAGATTCTACTCAAGAGAACATTAACTTAAAAAAAATATCTATCCAAAAAGAAGTTGAAGTTCTTGTTTCTGATAGAGGTAAGGAAGAATTTCTAAAAGAACTCAATATAAATGAGCAAGTCCTGAAGAAAGTAAAACAACGACAGTTACAAGGAAAGAAAAAATTTGCCGAATTTCAGACTGCAAATATTTATGGAAAGATATCTAATAAAATATTTTTATCTTTTTCACAGAAGTTAGTTGATGAGGGCTCTTTCAAATCATTAAGACTTGATGTAAGAAAAAGTAACATAAACATTCTTTCAACTACTTACTTGTCTATGCTTTTTCTTTCTACGTTATTGGCTTTTTTTATAGGTATATTTGTGCTGACTTTTTTAGTTTTCTTTAAAGTAAATATTATTGGTTTGGGTGTTACTCTTCAAACAGGAGAATTTTTTCCGAGATTTGTAAAACTTTCTTGGGTTCCTTTTGCTTGTTCTTTATTGACGTGGATATTATTTTATACTTATCCTGGAGCAGAGAAGAAAGCACTTGGAAAGAGAATAGAACAGGAACTTCCTTTCGTAGTTATTCATATGGGCTCAATATCTGGAAGTGGAATAGAACCAATAGAAGTTTTCAAGATTATTGCTATGAGTAAAGAATATGAATTTGCAGGACAAGAGTTTAGAAAGGTATTGAATCAGACTAATTTATATGGGTATGATTTGAGTTCAGCTTTACGCAATGTTTCATTGTCTACTCCAAGCCAAAAATTGTCTGAACTGTTGAATGGATTAGGAGTTACGATAAATTCTGGTGGAGATATAAGTAAATTTTTTGAAAAAAGAGCAGATAGCCTTTTACTTGAATATCGGCTTGAAAGAGAAAAAGCTACTAAATCTGCTGAAACATTTATGGACTTGTATATTAGTGTAGTTATTGCTACTCCTATGATTCTTCTTATGCTCCTTGTTGTAATTGCGGTTGCTAAAGTTCAGACAGGTTTTAATGCTAGCCAATTAACTATCACTATTATGGGTGTTGTTGCTATCGTCAATATTCTTTTCCTTTCATTCCTGCATCTAAAGCAGCCGGTGTATTAATGGTATTTCTAAAAAGAGCACATTGGATTGGAATCATATTTGCTATAATTATTTTTGTAGTTAATTTTATATTTTTCAGAGGAGATAATCTTTTTTACTTTTTAATTGGGATTTCTGTTGCAGTAGTTGCTCTACCTTTTGTAATTGCTACAGTAATAGAAACAAATGAAGAAAAAGAAAAGAACGAACAATTTCTTGAATTTACGAGAGCTCTTGCTGAAAATGTTAAAGGGGGAACACCTATCGGTCAAAGTGTTATGAATATGAGAACGAAGAATTTTGGTTCTCTCACTGATAACATTGTGAAACTTGCGAATCAACTTAATCTTGGAATTCCTATGAGTAAGGCGCTTGACACTTTTGCAAATGATATTGGTAGTTTGGCTGTCAAAAGGGCAATAACTTTGATTAAAGAAGCTGAAGCAGCTGGTGGAAAAATAGATGCTATCCTTGACTCTGTTGCTGCATCTATATATCAGATTGAAAAATTGAAGAAAGAAAGAAAAGTAGCAATATCTAATCTTGTTGTTCAAGGATACATCATATTTTTTATTTTTATAGGGATTATGTTGGTTATGCAGTTCAAGATAATTCCTCTTGCAGATGATGTTCAAAATATTGGAGGAATAGGAGATGGTGGTGGAGGAGCTTCACTTGGAGGATTGGGCGTTATTGGAGGAGGAGAATCTGTAAGCTCTGAAGAACTTGCAAGACCTTTATTGTATATGTTAATCATACAGGGAATATTTAGTGGTTTAGCTATTGGTAAATTGGCTGAAGGTTCAATAAAGGCGGGCGTAAAACATTCATTTATTCTAACCATAACTGCTTTCTTGGTTGCTACAGGTGCTAAACTCTTCCTTTAATTACATAGAAAATTTCTTGATTTGTTCTTATCAATTCATACTTGAATGACATTGTTGTTAAAAGATTTTCAAACCATCTTCTATATGGACGATTCATAGGTCTACCAGAAAGAGTTTTTGTCGCGAAACTTACTATGAAATTTTTAGAATTAATTTCGGTTAGAAATTTCTTAGCTAGTTCAGTTTTATTGTTTCCTAGAATGTCTAAAACTTTTAGAATAAGACATAAATCTGATTCAGGAAATTTATTAATTTGTCTTATGTCTTTGTTGTGAATGTCTCCTCTGATATTGTTATCTTTGAAATACGAAGAAACTATGTCTAAGTCTTCTTTTTTTATGTCATAAGCATGATAAAAAATATTTTTAGATGCGATTGCTAAGGGATTTAAACCGCAACCTAAATCCAATATTACTCTCGGATTTATTTTTGAGATTATTTCTTTAAGCAAGGGATAGTCATTAATTCTTTCTTTTGTTGAACTATGATGATTTAGAAGTTCAATAAAATCTTTTGAATTAACTAATTTGGACCTCTTTAAATTACTTGATAAAGAATATTGTCCTGAATATCTTCTTAGCTCTGCTCGTATAGATTTTATAATATATTTTCTTTCTTTTTTATTATTGCTGATAGTTATTTTATGTTTAGTTAAATAATTATTCAAACACGATTCAACTAAGTCTTCGGGAATATCTGAAAGCTCTTTTTTTGTTTTTATTTCTGCGACGATAGAATTCATATAATTAGGATAATAGCTAAGCTATATAAATTACTTTAGTCCTTTTAGATTATGTTTTTGAGAAGAGGTTTTGGTCATGTAGAGGCAGTAATTACTTTGGTTATTTTCATAGCATTTATTGTTTTTGCATTTACTTTTTTTAGCCCTTTTAGAGCAAGTAGAACATTGACATCTACATTAGATTATTCTTGGAGAGAAGTTGAAGATTTTACTTCTAATAAAGTAGATTATTATTCTGTTGTTCTTTCTTCCATATCTCCTGCTTCAGTTAGTCTTCTTATTCCAGGAATTGAGTTAAACGCTTCAGTTATTGATAGTTCTGGAAATTCTATTCCCTCCTATAATGACCAATTTGGAGTTAATTTTGCTAAACCGACAGATAATTTTGTGGTCATTAGATATTCTAAACATTTTAGGAAGGGAAGTTCAATAATTGGTGTACCATTAACTGCTAATGATTATAGCATCTCTTCTTCAGATACTAAATCTGTAAGTTTTGAGAGTTTATTTTTGAAACTTAATGATACTTATTATTCAAATTATACTGGTTTGAAAAAACAATTTAACTTGCCGAATAGAGTCCAATTTGGATTTTCTGTATTTTTTTCTGATGGCTCTAAAATAGAGTCTTATCAAAATATACCTTCTGGTGTAGAAGTCATCTCTAAAAATGACAGAGTTTTGATAATTAGAAATTCCACTTTAAAAGAAGAATATGCTGAGGTTAATGTTCAAGTATGGTAGGTAATCGAGGTTTTGTAAGACTTGTCGAATTAATAATTGCAATATTCATAATTATGACTATGTTAATCATAACTTATATTCAGAATAAGCCAGAACAAAATTCACAAGATATAAGTGAAGTCGCAAGAGATATACTTAATGAAATTGCCTCTAATAAAGTATTGAGGACGGAAGTTATCATATCTCAAACCAATACTGATTTAATGTTTCAGACAATTAATTTTATCAATAACTCATTACCTGATTCTTTAAATTTTGAACTTAGAGCTTGTGAGGCTAGTAACGCATGTGGTCAATCTTCATTTGTAGGAGATGTTTATTCTGCAGAACGCATAATTGGAGCAACAACGACAGCTTTTAATACTGTCAAATTACGCCTTTTTATTTGGAGTAACTGAATGAAAAGTAAAAACTTTGAATTCCTTGAACATACAGGAGATGTGAAATTTAGAGCGTATGGCGAAAGCTCTGAAGATTTGTTTAATCATTGTGCTCTTGCTTTGTCACATTTATTTTCAAGAGGTAAAAAAATTGCACCTTCAACAAGAAAAGAGTTTACTGTTTCTGGAGAAGATTATGAATCCTTACTTTATAATTTTCTTGATGAACTAATCTATTTATTTGATACAAAACAATTTGTTGTTTCTAAGACTGAAGTGAGTATTGAAAGAGGAGATGAATACTCTCTTAATGTTGTTGTTTATGGGGACAATACTGCGAAATACAAAGACCTTGATGCAGTGAAAGCTCCAACTTATGCTGAAATGTATTTTAAGAAATTAGGTGAAGACAAATGGGAAGCTCAAGTTGTTGTTGATGTTTGATAGATTTGATGATAAATCGATAATTTACAAACTTATATAAGCCAGATTTTGCTTTTTTATATATGAAATATATTCATAAAAATTCTGAATTCATTCATGAGATTGAGGATAAAAATATGAAAGTTCCAGCATATGTTTTTGCTTCACCTATTCTTTTTGAGAATATGAAGAAAGACAAAACTATTGAACAAATAAAAAATGTTGCTAAAATGCCAGGTGTTGTTGGAGCAGTTTATGCCATGCCAGATTCACATCAAGGATATGGATTTCCAATTGGTGGCGTTGCTGCATTTGATTTAGATAATGGAATAGTTTCTCCCGGCGGAGTAGGATATGACATAAATTGTGGGGTGCGACTTTTAACTTCGGATATATCTAAAGAAGAGTTTATGAAAAAAAGAAAAGAGATAATGAAATCTCTTGCAAAGAATATCCCTTCAGGTGTTGGAACCAGAAGTGAATTATGGATTAAACAAAAAGAATTAGATGTTGTTTTGAATACTGGTGTTGCCTGGGCTGTTGAGAAAGGATTTGCAACTAAACAAGATGTTGAAAATATTGAAAGTAATGGCTTTATTGCTGGAGCAGACGCATCTAAGCTTTCTCAAAAAGCTAAAGGTCGAGGACTTAATCAAATTGGAAGCCTTGGAGCGGGAAATCATTTTGTTGAAGTTCAATATGTTGAAGAGATATTTGACTCAAAAACTGCTAAAACTTTTGATATTAAAAATAAAGGAAATATTACGGTTTTGATACATTCTGGTAGTCGCGGGTTGGGACACCAAGTTGCGTCAGACTATATTCAAGCTATGGAAGAAAAATATGGCTTCAAAAATTTACCTGATAGAGAACTTGCTTGTGCACCTATAAAATCTGAACTAGGAAAAAATTACTTATCTGCTATGGCTTGTGCAGCAAATTTTGGTTTTGTAAATAGACAATTACTTGCTTATAGAGTTCGTGAAGTTTTTTCAAAATTTTTTCCAAAAGATGAATTGAAATTGGTTTATGATGTAGCTCATAATATTGCTAAAATTGAAACTCATATTGTTAATGGTAAAAAAATGAAAGTTTGCGTTCATAGAAAAGGAGCTACTCGTTCTTTTGGATCAGGAAATAAAGAGATACCTAAAAAATATATCAAAACTGGACAACCGATATTTATTCCAGGGAGTATGGGAACTCACTCTTATGTTCTTGCTGGAACTAAGGAAGCTGAAAGATTGACTTTTGGGAGTACTGCTCATGGGGCTGGAAGACTTCTTTCAAGAAGCAGTGCTGTGAAAACAATAACTCCTGAACATTTAAAGAAAGAGATGGATGAACAAGATGTTGTTCTTGAAGTTGGGAGTCTAAAGGGTGCTGTTGAAGAAGCTCCCGAAGCATACAAAGATGTAAATGAAGTTGTCCGCGTTAGTGATGAACTTGGAATTGGTAAAATTGTAGCTCGTTTGAAACCTTTGGGTGTTGTTAAGGGATAAGATTATTCAATAAACAATTGAGAAAATTAGACTAAGCAATTATTTATAAAGTAGCGACGGCAGTTCTGTTTATGAAGAGAGTGATTTTATTTGGAGTAATTTTATTATTTTTTTCATATTTGTCAAGTGCTCAAATATGTGCGAGCAATTTAGCTGTTAACTCTCCTCGTGGAGTTGAAGTTGATAGTGCTGGAAACAAGTATATTTCAGACACGAATAATAATAGGATTGTTAAAATTGATACTTCTGGTGTTCCTGTTGTTTTTGCTGGAGATTCTGCTGGTTTGAATGGTTTTGTTGATGGCACAGGGACTAATGCGAGATTTGATTCTCCGCACAAGATTATGTTAAATCTTGCTGGGACTTTTCTTTATGTTGCTGATACAAATAATAATGCTATAAGAAAAATAGATATCTCGTCTGGTGCCGTAACTACTGTTGCTGGTAAGGGCCCAGGATTTGCTGGACCAACTGATGGTCCTTTAAGTGCTGCAAAGTTTGATCATCCAAAGGGACTTTATGTTACGACATTGAATGAAGTACTTGTTGCTGATACTGGAAATCACGTTATCAGAAGATTGAGTGAAAGTGCAAATAATGTTATGACCATTATTGGAACTGGTTCTGCTACCTCTGTTAATTGTCCTGCTCTTTTGAATTGTCCAGATGCTAATAACCCTACTTCTTGTTTGTCTATGGGATTGAATGCTCCTGAAGATATTATTGTTTCTACTACTGGTCCTTTGAGTTCTCCACCGCCTACAAATTATTATGAGATTTTTATTGCTAATACTGGAGCCCATTCAATAAAGAGAGCAAGATATGAATTAGGAAATGGTTTCACTACTTTTGCTTGTCTAGGTAATTTACTTGCTGGAAATGGTGCTCCAGCATATGCTGTTGGAAGTTCAACACAACAAGTTCAGTTTGATACTCCTACAGCTATTGAAACTTTGAATTATGGCTCTAATGGTTTGCCTTCTTCATTTACATGGACAGGAATACCTCACTTGCTAATAGCTGATTCTGGAAATAATTTAATTAGATATCTTAGTGAAGATTCTAACGGATATAGATTTACCACACCTTATGCTGGAGCTCCTACAATTGGAGGCAATGTTGATGGAACTACAACTAATCCTTTTAATCCTGTTAATCCGAGTTCTGCAAGATTTAACACACCTTATGAAATAGTCATAAAGGCAAATTCTCCTTATCCTTATGCTTCTCCAAATAGTTTCTTAGTTACTGATTCTTCAAGCTCTGAAGTAAAAACAATTTCTGGTACGAATACCAATCCTGTTTGGAATGTCGCTTCTGTAAGTGGTGGCTCTTGCAATTTGGTATCAAATACTTGTTCATCTCCTAATGATGTAATTTTGAGATTGTCTTCAAGTACTAATGCCCATGGAGAAGAATATAGCTCTACTGGAAGTTACACTACCGATGTTTGTTATAGCCAAATTTTCGGAACAACATATTCTGGAACGAATCCACATTCTTGTTCTTCTGGAAATGCTAATAAAGTTTTGAGATTGTCTTCTACCACTAATGCTCACGCAGAAATTCCTGATGCTTCTTCGCCTACTTATAACACAAATATATGTTATGGAGATTTAGTTTGTCAAAGCGTTGCAGGTAATGTTGCTTGTCCTGTAAACACTCAAGAAGTTGTTTCTTTGTCAAGTTCTACGAACGCTCATTTAGAGACTTCTTCTGCTAATGTTTATGCTGGAGCAGGGAATTATAAAGTATGTTGTTCAAACACTCCTCCAGTTGCTCCTGGAACAATTTCTTCTATTCAATGGCTTTATTATGATGGAACGCCTATTCCAAATACTGATCCTAATACAATTGTTTGCCCAAATAGAATCATAGTATCTAGAGCTACAACATCCGGAGCTAGTGGTCTGGCAACATTTAATTTATGGGATAGAGACCCTTTTCCTAATGCTAACGATCAATTAGGTGGTCCTTGGCCAATTCCAATAACTAATAATGTTGCAGATACGCCTATTGATTTGACTGGTCCTGTAATTATATCTGCAATACAAACAGCTTTGGCTGAAACTGTTCTCGGAGTTCAAGTTGAAGGTCAAGAATTAGAATTGTTTACAGAGGTAATTATTCCTACAGATTCTGAACAGTCTTATGAAATTGATTTAGTAGATAATGTTGCACTTTGTCCTACTCTTCCAGGACCCACTACTTATATAACTGCTCCAGTTCATCAAGGAGTTTATTTTGCAAATACGCCTATTAATTTTGTAGCAACTTGCACGAGCCAAGCAGGACCATTAATATATAATTGGCAATTAGCTCAAAATGGAAATCCTATCACTAATAGCAACCCTACATTCCCTCAAACATTTACTCAAGGCGGGCAAGTCACAGTTACTTTGACTTGCACAGATTTGCAAGGGCTTTCTGCGACTAGTCAAGTTCAGATATTAGTTGTTGCAAGTCCTTTTGCTTTTGCATATATCAATGACCCAGCATATAATGGTGTGGAATATACTACTCCTGCTGGTGCTGGTGTTCCTTACTTCCCTCTTGAAGTTTCTATGGGTGCTTCTCAAACATTTGCTGTAGATGCAAATACTTGTGTAGTTACTTGCTTGGGAGGAAATTGTCCTGCTCAAACACAGAATTCTCCTTCTTCTTGTGGTGGTGGACCTTTGACAATAGTTAATGCACCTTCTTCTCCTGCAAATGCTGTTTGGAGTGGAATGAACTTTGATTGGAACTTCTGGGATAGTGACTGGACAAATACCGGGGCCGGATTTGAAGGCCAGGGCGCTTGGGGAGGATTTTTAGAATATGATGATATGTCTGAGAATAGAAATGATAAACATATGAGTGTTGTCGTTCAAGCAACAGGCGGAGGAACAACAGCTTCAGCAAGTTTCCAGAGAGACTTTACTTTAGGAAGATGTATGAATAATGGAAATAATTTGTTAAATTCTGTAGGACAATTAGTTTCAACAAACAACGTAAACGCCTGTAATGGTGGAGATGGTATTCCTAATAGTGGAGATGAGTGTTGTCCATCCGGACAGAATTGTGTAGACACAACCAATGATAATACTGTAAATTACTTCTGTGAGTTTTTAACTAATCCTATAACTCGTTGCGAGGACTTTACAGATGCAGACTTATGTTCAAGTAACACTAATCCTGCATATCCTCTCGCTTCTAATGGGGGGGTTTTACCAGCTACTACTTGTACTTTCCTTGAATGTTTCTGGGAAGATACTCTTGGATGTGGGGTGAGAGAAGTAACTTATCCTAATGACCCTACAACTGGTCAGTGTAATACACAAGGATGCGTATTAAGCGACTGCACTTGGAGTACTGAACCAACCCAATGCGTTAATGGAAGGAAGACAATTAGCTACTTAGGAAATGTTGGGGGAACTACTGGCTTACCTATCTGTCCTGGTGGTTCAAATTCATGTACAAGACCAGCAGTTACTGTTCCTTGTGGTTCATTGAATTTTGAACTTGGATTTTTTGGAATAAGTCAATTTATTGCTACTGCCATTATTGTCATATTGTTTTACGCAATATTCGGAATGAGAAAGGTGGATTAATGAAATATAATTTTTGGATGTTTGCAGGATTAATAATTATCTTTTTTGCAGTAATCGGTTTTGCATCTGTGAATCTTGTTAGTGAGACTATATCTTCAAATTATTCGGGTGGTGAAATTATTAAAGGAAAAGTTTTCTTAACTTTAAACAATCAACTAACCTCTTCTGTGATTAAAAGTAACTTCCCAGGCAACATTAGTTTGATTAGTTTACTAAAATTACAAAACAATCTTACTCAAGGTGTGAGTTATGTTTGTAATACTCCTGATTGTGAAGGAACTTATTCTTCTCAAGGTTTAACTAGTGGTTTTCTTGTTTCTGAAAATTCCCCTAAATTTGCAGGATTTGTTGTGAGTGGAACAGGAGTCTCAATAACCGACGCTAAATTCTCTGTCCAGACTAACGCGATTGCAAGTTGTATGCCCCAAATAAATATTGATGTTCTTGCAGATGGATATGATTTACTAACTAATTCTGAAAGTAATGGTGAAAGTTGTGGATTTACGTATTCTGGATGTTATAATCAGAGCAATACTATTGAAGCAACTATTTTATCAAATAGTGAATATTGTGAAAAATTAACCTTGCCTGCTTCATCAGCATTTATTGTTGGCGGAGAAATCAGAAATGGAACTACCGAAGCTAATTTGACAATGAAATTGTATGACTCTACTGAAGGAGGATTTGCAGGAGATTGTAGATTGCCAAAACACACTCAGAATATACAAGAATTAAAATGTAGGATAAACTATACTGCTTCTGAACCAAGAGAATATTATGTTTGTGTAACTTCTTCTAATAGTGGAGGGTATAAAATAGGATGGGAGACTCAAACTCCTAATTGTGGAACTGCTGAAGGATTTGGAACATTTAATAGTGATTTTGATTTATTCGCTGAGACCACTCAATATTCTTCTTCTCCTAACTTTGAAGTGAATGAAACAAGTTATTCCGAGGAGTTTAATATTGAACTTGATGCAGTTATTGATGGATATGTTTCTGATAAATATAATAGACAATGTCAACCAACTCCTTGTGTGATCCCTATCTCAATTTATGGAGCAAATCAATTTGTTCAATTATCTGGTGCTTCACTTGATTACGAGACTGTTGGGGTTCCTGGCTCTGTTTCTGGGATACATGAGGTAACTTATACAGATGCTTCTTTGAGTGGAACTAATCTTAGTATAGACATAGCTAAAGCTAATTTCACAATTCCAATAGATAGTGCAGAAAATGAATTTAAGTTATTTGTAGACAATTCTTTAATTCTTGAAAAAGACATATCCATCAAGAAAAGTTTTATTTTTGATGTTGATCCAAAATTTGTTTCATTTGGGCAAAATGTTCAGTTCACTATAACGTCTAATAGAACTATTGTAAACTCAACTTGGAATTTTGGAGATGGAACAGCCATTCAACAGGTTAATAGTAAAACGATTTCTCACGCATTTACTCAAAAAAATAATTCTAATTTTCTAATTAATGTGTTAGCTAAAGATAACACTGGTTTGGAAGCAGGTAGGCAATTTAATATATTTGTAGGTGATCCACGAATAATTGCAAACCAGACAATAATTGACTATAAAAAAAGAATTGATAATTTGACTAGTCAAATAAATTTACAACCAACTTGGATGATTCAAAAAATACAAGATATAGTTAAGGTTTCTGAATTAAGTTCTAAACTTGGAGCTATAGAAAATAGATATAAATCTGCATTTAATGAACAAGACTATCGTCAGGTAATGCTTGATTTAATTGATTTGAAAATGCCTAAAGGAATTGGATTTTTAGAATCTGGACAGAATTTACCTTTGTCAGTAGGTTATGCTAACATAAACTCTAACTATATTGAACGAATTGATAATAAAGATTTAACAGATAATTCTGAACTTGCTAATAAAATCGTTGCTTGGATGAATACTTATTTCAATGCAGATATCTCTTTCAAAAAAATAACACTTGTAAGAGATTATGAAACTAAAGTCATAGCGACTACTTTTAAAATAAATACTAACCCTAATGAAGTTAATGAAGAGTATGTTTATCTTATATTTGGACAAGATATTGAAAATACAGGTCTTTACAAAGAAAATTATAGAGTAAAATCAATAGTTAGTATAGGGATAGATTATCTTGAACTAGCTCCATCTTCTAATCAAGTATTTGAGTTTTTGTTTGTAGGAGATATCTCTGCTGAAAGTCTCGGAGCTTATATTTCTCCACAAATAGATTCTTTAGGTGTTGAAAATATTCCTGAAGGCACATGCAATTTAGATAATATATGTAGTTCTGGAGAAACGGCAGATAGTTGTCCAGAAGATTGTTCTAAAAAATGGCTAAAGTTTTCTATTATCGGCTGGATAATAATTGGTTTCGTTTTCATAGTGGTGTATATTATTCTTCAAGAATGGTATAAGAGAAGTTACCAAAGGCATCTTTTCCCCGATGAAAATGATTTGTATAACTTGATAAATTTCATTTATACTGCGCGTCGCTCAAGATTGAATGATGAGCAGATACGGGTTAGGCTTCGTGATCAATGGAACTCAGAAAAAATCTCTTTTGCGTTCAAGAAAATATCTGGAAAACGTATAGGTATGCTGGAGATACCCCTCTTTACTAGTAGCCAACACAAGCAAACATTGGAAAAACTTTCAGTAAAACAGGGTGCTCCAATTGACGCAAGATTTATTAAAAGACCATCTTTTACTTAGACAATGATGAAACTGCTATCTAGACTGTTTGGAGGGTTTTTCCGTCGGAAAGACAACATAAAAATAGGATTTTACGGTCCGCCTAATGCTGGTAAGACTAGTTTAGCTAATTTGTTGTGTAAAGACTGGACCGGAGAAGAATTAGGCACTGTAAGTGAGGTTCCACATGAGACTAGAGAAGTTCAGTTCAAAGAGAAAGTAGAGATTGAGCACAAAGGTAAAAAGATTATGTTAAAAATCGTAGATACTCCTGGAATTGCTACTAAAATAGATTATGAAGATTTTCTTAATCACGGTATAGCTAAACAAGAAGCTAAAAAAAGAGCTAAAGAGGCAACACAAGGGATTATTGAAGCGATTAAATGGCTTGATGACATGGACGCAGTAATTGTTGTTCTTGACGCTTCTGAGAACCCTTATTCTCAAGTTAATATTACTATTATAGGCAATCTTCTTGCAAGAAAGATTCCAGTGCTTATTGCTGCAAATAAAATTGATTTGAGAAAGGCAGATATTAAGAAAATTGAAGCGGCATTTCCAGAGTATGAAGTTGTTGGAATATCTGCAAAAAAAGCTTTGAATATGAATGATTTTTATGATGCTCTTTTCCGACTGACAAAAAAAGTCTAAAAGAGTTTAAATAAAAGAGAAGATAAAAAAATGAAAACAATGAAGGCAAGAGATTAAACATGAAAATGAAAAATTCAAATAGTTCAAAGAAGCCAGCGCAGTTTAAAGGATTGAGCTTGCATATTATGCCCTATTCAGAGATACGTGAATTGACAATTACTGAAAGAGTGAAAAAATTGTTGCAATTAGTTTTGGGAAATAAGATAATTATTCTTCAAGGTAGACTTAGACCTGAAGAAGAAATACGCTTAATTGAAGATACTATGGCTATGGTTGACCATGTAAGAACTTTCAAGGGAATTGAACTTGCCGTTATTGATCCAGATGGAGATGAAGCTGGATTCTTTTTGAAAATGAAGAGAGGAATTGCACGAGGATTGACTGGAGATACCAGTTCTTTGACGGTTATAGGTCCAGCTTCTGTGGTTAAAGAGATTAAGAAAGACCCTTCAAAGATTGAAGTTTTCTTTGGTTAAATTTGTGACTAAATCTTTATTAACTTTATAACTCTGAAAAAAATATGCCAAACCAGTGTATTCATTGTTCTGCTGTATATGAGGATGGTGCTCGTGAAACTTTGCAAGGTTGCTCAAAGTGTAATAGTAAATTTTTCTTCTACATGACTGAAGATAAAATGCTTAAGATACAACAAGCAAGAGGGAATACAACTATACAAACTAATTCAGTAAATCCTCTTGGAGAGCTTACTGCTGAAGATAAACAACACATGGAACAGGATGTTCGCGAGATTGTAGGAATAAAAGAGATAGAAGCGCCAGTAATTTTAAATTTTGAGAGTGTTACGGTAACATCTCCTGGGAAATATGTTCTTGATGTCCCTAATCTATTCAATAAGAATCGTCCGCTCGTGTACAAACTTGAAGATGGAAAGTATGTAATTGATTTGTCTTCTACTATTAAGTAATTTTATATATTGATTTTGATATATCTACATATGGTGAATTCAGTTCAAAAAATACTATCAGAGCAGATTAAAAAAATCCAACCTAATTCTCTTGAACTAGAGCCTATTCGTAAATTTACTAAAGATTTTATTGTCCAATTAGAAAAGGAAATTGCACTAAATAATATTAATGCTGATGTTTTTGTTGGAGGGAGCTTTGCAAAAGGCACTTTTCTTAAATCTAATAATTATGATGTAGATATATTTGTAAGATTTGATTGGAAATACGTTCAACTATCCGAAAGTCTGGAAAAAATAATTATTCCATTATGTAAAAGATTAAAACTTAAAACTGAAAGTATTCATGGAAGTAGGGGCTATTTCAGAGTTTATCACCCTAATAGTAAGGGATATTTTGAAATAATACCTGTAACCAAAATAAAGAAACCGCAAGAAGAGAGAAACATAACTGATTTAACTTATTTCCATGGACCTTATGTTATTAAAAGAATAAAAGGTCTTGAGGACCAAGTACGGCTTACAAAACAATTTTTTAAAGCACAGAGAGTTTATGGAGCCGAAACTTATGTCAGAGGTTTTTCTGGATATACTGTTGAACTTCTCATAATTAAATACAAGAGCTTCATTAAACTGATTAAAGAGTTGCTTAAATTTGATTACACCCAAAGAGCAGTTATTGATATTGAGAAAGCTTATAAAAATAAGAACGAAGCATTTATTCATATTAACGAAGCTAAATTGCACTCACCTATAATCCTTATTGACCCCACATATAAAGAGAGAAATGCAATGGCTGCTCTTAGTAGCGAGACTCTTTTAAAAATTCAAAATTCTATAAAACTATTTATGAAAAAACCTTCTCTTGATTTTTTTGTATTGCGTGAACCTGATGCTGAAATTTTAAAGAAGAATGCTCTAAAGAAAAAACAACAATTTTTACAAATTAAACTTGCAACTGAAAAACAGCACGGAGATATAGCTGGAACTAAAATGAAAAAATTTGCAGAAGTTCTTCATCGTGAGTTAAACAATTATTTTAGTGTAAAAAATACTGATTTTTTCTATAATGGTGAACAAACTGCTATATTTTATGTGGCTTTAACTACCAAAAAAGAAATTATTCGTATTGGTCCTCCAATTAGTATGAAGAAACATGCAACTCGATTTAAATCTCAACATTCTAATACTTTTATTAAAAATAAGAGAGTGCATGCTCGTCTTCCTGTTTTAAATGATGCTCGGGCGTTCTTGGATTCTTGGAAAATAGCTAGTAAAAAGATGATAAGTCAGATGAATATTACTGATGTGCAAGTTGATTAATTTAGATCTAACTTTATTAAATTGCTCTTGGTTCGCAAAGCTCTAATTCTATGTCTGAAGGAGTGATTTCTGTTCTTTCTGATAAAAGATGATCATATATAAAATTTCTTAATGCTTGCTCGCCTACTGAATTTATGTTATAAAGAACTGTAATTGTTTCTATTGTTCTTCTTGCTTCTGTTCCTCTTTTGCTCTTGAAAAATTCTGCAGTTTCTTCTGAAGACATACCTCTGAAAGTATAGTTTATCTGACCTAACTCGTCTGTTTCAGCAAAAACTACAATATCTCTATCTCCGCCACGATATTCTTTTTTTAATTCAGCCATTTCTTGCTCCTCTGTTATAAGCTACTGCGAATTGTTCCATTACTCCAAAAGCTCCTGGAAAGTATAATTCGCTTCTATCAGAAAATTTTACTCTGATCGGATCATTATCTTGAGATCTTAAATGATAATTAAACTGATTCATTACACCCAATAAAACATTTAAAGGTTCTCTCATTTCTCTTTTCTCTCTTTTATTTTTAAATTCATTTGTATCGTAGATAACTACGTCTTGATCTCTATCTATACCTTTGTCTGTTATTCTTGCCGTTAATCTTGGTGAAATAAAACCTTCTGAATCAAGATGTACAATATATCTTGGGGAAACATCGAGATTATTAATATCGCTCATTATAACTCCTTATTTTACCAGTTTATCCAACATTGAAGTGAATGAATTTGCGAAATATGGCGAATTTACCCATACTCCAACTTCATCTTCTGCACTTTCAGGATTTATCATTAATAGTAATTCTTTCTTGTCGATTACGAAATATTTTCCGTTTTGTTCTGATTCTTTGATTTTCAAATCGTTACGAGATGCAAATCTTTTTACTCTATGAACATCGCCAGATAAACTTATCTTTAATTTAACTTTTTCTTGGTTAATGTTCTTTAATATTGAAAGTAATACTCTTGATTTGTCCTCAAAGTCATCAATAGTTGTATGGATTAATATTTCTTTATCTGCTGTTCCAATCATTTCTTTTAATTTTGATAAAATATTTGAACGACCTTTAATGTGTCCAGATAAATCTTCTAATCTAATAGGAGAAATTCCATCTCTATGTAATGTAACTAGCTCGTCGTATTCTGCAGTTCCTTTTAGGTTTGATAAATTTGTAACTTTTTCATTTGCATGATTCATTACATTTGTCTGCATTCTTTCCAAAACAGTTTTTGGTTCAACAGCAATGTATTTCACGGGTTTTCCTACTTTTATGATTGCAAATCCTCTCTTTGTAAGAGATTCTAATACGTCGTAAGTTCTACTTCTTGGAACTCCTGAAATTTCGGCTGTTTCTCCAGCAGTAACTACTCCTTTAGAAAGCAAAGCTAACCATACTTTTGTTTCATAAATATTTAGGTCAAAATGTTCTTTTACTTTTTTGATTGTTTCTGGTTTTAGTATCATAGCTAAGTAGCAAAAATAAGTCTATTTAAATGTTACTATTGTTGTAACTAAAAAGGGAATACATACTGGAAGGTTTAAATCTAAATTTAAATCGAATAAGCAATTCCTAGAGCAATTAAACAACCTACGCTAATGAAAGGCATGGCTGGATAGAACTTGCCTTTCTCTGAACGATAGAACAAGTATGCTAGAGCTAAAGTTGCTCCTATACTAACGATTATTGCCTGCCACAAACCTAAAGTGCGTAAGACTACTCCTGCTAATAGGATAGGAAAGACTACGTCACCACCGCCGAGAATTGCAAGATGAACTTTGATCTTTTTCATTTTTGTTTCTTTAAGTTCTTGGGTTTTTGCTTGTTGGATTTTTACACGGTCTTCTTTTTTCATATAAGGAACAAAGAAACCTGAAAACAACTTTAATTGTTGTATTTGGAATTTGGCCATTTTCTGCATGAAACCAGAATGCCAAACTGCATACATATCATAAAGAGAAATTATTACTAAAAGAACAACTACTGACCAAATACTCAAGATAGGTATAAACACCGAAGCTATTCCTGGGTAAATTAAAAGTTCTGTCCCATTATGAACAAACATATTTCTGTGGAATATTTTTAAAATTCCTAGAGGAATTGCTATCGCTACTGCAAGGATAGTAGAGTTAGGGACTTTAATTAAAATAGCATTTAGACAAATAGATATTCCTAGAATTACGACTACTGTGAACCATACTCTCAAGAAAGTTTCTGCTTTTAATTTCATCAACAATAACATAAGAAGTATGGCTATGCAGAATGCAATTATTATTGAAATTACCGATTCTTGTGGTTTTATTTCTTGAGGAGGATCTAAACCGTAAGGTAAATTATAGACTGTTTGATTAGTTATTTCTCCTGTTGTTTCATTTACTATTTGTTGAATTTCAGGAGTATAAACGTTGGACACATAAAGTCCAATCATCTGTGTTACAAAGAACATGGACAAAAGAATTAATGTTATTTTTACTGTGTGTTTCACTTTTTCACCTTGATAAATTTAATCAGATTTAGTATTATTTAAGTCTTATAGTTTCCAAGTTTCTTGGAACTACTGTTTCTATTCCGAATTGACGATAAATGCTTGAAGCGAAATCTAAACAACGTGATTGTTCTCCGTGACTAAGAATTACTTTCTTTGGTCGTGGACTCATACGAGCGATGAACTGCATTAGCTCGCCTCGGCCGGAGTGAGCTGAAAGGCCAGACATTGTTTCTACTTGTAAATTTACATTGATTGTTTCTCCACCAAAGTTCTCATCAATCTTTACCACCTTATTTCCTTCTGAAACTTGACGACCTAGAGAGTTAGGTGCTTGGTAACATCCAAAGATAATTAGATTTTTTTCGCTTTCTGCCAACTGCTTGAAATATTCTACAGAAGAACCGCCGGCCAACATTCCAGAAGTAGCTATGATTATACATGGGCCTCCTTCGGTAACTTCTTTTCTCTCTTGTGGAGAGCCTACTCTCTTGAAGTATGGAGAAGTAAATGGATTCTCATCGTTGAATATTTTATTTCTTATATTTGCTCCTAAGAATTCTGGATATGCTGTATGAATAGCAGTTATATCCCATAACATACCGTCAAGGAAAACTGGAATTTCTGGCAATTTTCCTGTGCGAATTGCATCTTCAACTCTAAGCAATGTTTCTTGAGCGTGACCTAATCCTAATTCTGGTAATAAGACTTTTCCTCCTCTTTGGATTGCTTCATTTACTAAAGTACAGAATTTTTCATCTACTTCTGAAAGGGGAGGATGTATTTGGTCTTTTGAACCATATGTTGATTCAACCATAATAGATTCAACACGAGGATAGTAATTTACTGCTGGATCTAACAATCTTGTTTTTCTGTAATTTGAATCGCCTGTGTATACAAAATTATGTAATCCATTACCAATATTCACGTGAGTTACTGCTGAACCTAACACGTGACCTGCATTGTAGAAAGTTATTCTAATATCTGGAGTAACATCTGAAACTTCTCCGAAATCTAAACAAATTGAATGCTTAACCATGTCTTTGATATCATCTGCTCTGTAAATTGGAACTTCTGCTTTTTTGTAATGTACGCTTACTAAATCTAAAGCTAGGAGAGCAGCAATATCTCTTGTTGGAGGAGTCATATATACTGGTCCACGATACCCCATTTTGTATAAATATGGAATGAGTGCACTGTGGTCTAAGTGAGCGTGAGAAAGAACTATTGCGTCTATAGAACCTAAGTCTCCTATCTCGGATACATCTAAGTAAGGGAATTTTTCAGGTCCATCAATTATTCCGGGATTTATTCCACAATCAAAAACAATTTTTGATTTTGGAGTTTGTAAAAGTAAACATGAACGACCTACTTGTCTACCAGAACCTAAGTAGGTTAGTCTAACCCACATATCCATTTTTTCAGGATTCCAGTTTTCATATATTTTTTTACCAATATCATTTAAGAATTTTTTTCTGTAGTTGTTATTTGCATATAAAACTGCACGGATTTTTTCAGTTATTTTTGAAGGAATTGCTGGGCTTCTTTGAGTTTGTGGCGTCCACATTGTAGAATTTCTTATATCTTTCATAATTGAACCATTCTTTCCAATAACTAATCCTGGTTTTTTTGCTTCTATAATAACTGTGCTTCTTGGAACATCAAAAATTATAGATTCAATTTCGGAATCTGCTGGGACCAGAGCGCGAATTGTTTTTTCAGTATCATCTTCTGGTGCAAGAATGCTATTGTCTGCTCTTATCTCTATTCTTTTCTTTATTTTGGATACTACTTCGCGAACTTTTTCATCGCTATTTTTGAAAAAATCTTTGTCTGCTGTGTATAGAACAATATTTGCTCCTTCAAAGATTGCCTCGCTAACTACGCCACTCGGCAATTCATCTTTTATCGTTTTCAAAATTTCACTCATGTTATTTATTCAGAATCAAATAGTATTTTCAGGAGCAGTTAATACTTCTTTACTGACTACTTGTTTAAGTTCGCCTTTCTTTACTATGTAGATATCCATTGCTGTTCCTACAGAAGGTTCACGACCTGCTGTAGCTTTGATACATTTCTTTGCAAGAGCAATTGCTTCATCAAAGCTCATATTCTTTTTGTATTCCATATCTAATATTGGATGAGTTTGCATTAAACCGCTTCCAGTTACCACATAAGTTTCTGAAGACTGAATATATCCATCAGGCGATATATCATATAGGTAGATTCCTTTCTCATCTGAACCAGAGAGTATGAAATGAGTTATACTTGGAATCATTGATGGCGTTCGTATATTTCCATAAACCATGTTAGCTAAGAAATTAGCTACTTCTGGAACTAAAGGTTTTTCTCTTGTACGTAATTCTTTAAGTTTCAATTCTGCACGTATAACATCAAGTGTTCTTCTTGTATCTGAAGCAGTTCCTGCTGTTGTCGCAACAATTTTATCAGTTAACTCTACTATTTTTTTTGCTGAACCTGCTATGTAAGAAACTCCTCCACCTGCACCACCATAGGACTGACGTCTGTCCGCAGCAATAACTATTCCTTCTTTACAGACAAGGCCAATAGTTACTGTTCCTGTTTTCAATACGTGTTTTTGAATATCGTCATTCATTTTATAAAAATCTTTTAATTTTGTAGAGGATTTTTAAATGTTCAAAGTGACGATACACTTTGACACTAGAAAATAACCTCTAAGTGTTTTTGAGAGGGAGAGTATTTAAATTTTCCTGTTTTTTTTCAATGAACATTTATGTTGTTACTGGGCTTGGGCCAATTACTTTTGAAATCCCATTCTCTTTCTTTAATCTTATTACATGATCTACAAAACTTTCTATTTTAGGTTCGTGACTTACTATTAGAAGTTGTTTAATGTGGAGCTCCTGCAAAATATCTCTGACTTTGTCTAACTGTTGCTCTGAAAATCCATCTGTTGGTTCATCAAGAATTACTACATCTTGTGTTTTGATTTTACTTAGAACTGAATTTATAAGTTGGTTTAATGCTAACCTGTATGCTAGAGCAACTGCTGTTCTTTCCCCACCAGATAAAAATTCGTAGTCTAATTCATAGTCATTATGAACTATTATCGGGGAGAAAGTCTCATCAAGATACACTTCAAATGAATCTGTTGTTAGCATTGAGAACCATTTATTGAATATTCTACTAAACTCTTTTCTTAAAGTTGTAAGAATCATTTTTTCAGTGAAATTTACTAATTCAGTAAAATTATTTGAAAGCCAGGTTTCTTTGTCTAATAAATTGATTAATTTTTGTCTTACTATTTCAGATTTAACAATTTCTACACTAAGGTTATTTGCATCTCTTATACTTAATTCTAATTCTTTTTTTATCTCGGCTTGTTCTATTTCTGCACTTTTTTCTAAATTCATAGAATCGCGAAGTTCTTCTTTTTTTAATCTCAATATATTATCAAATTTTGAATATTCAAAAGAATCTTCTTTTAATTTGGAAACTTGCTCTTCCATCATTTTGATATCTGAGTCTAATGATTTTTTGTTCCTTATGAGCTCATCTTTTTTAATCAAATATTTCTTTGATTCTTCAAACTTAATTTTCTGTATTTCTAAATAAGCTTTTTCACTTTCTAATAGCCTTATGCTTTCTTTTTCCTTAGATAATTCTGATGCTATTCTTTGGATATCTGAATTTAATGCAATTCTTTCTTTTTCTATATTATTTATTTTTGATTCAACGTCATTCAAGATATTATATTTGTGAGAATCTGGAACTTCTTGTAAGCAAGTGAGACAAAAATTAATGTTGAAAATTCTTTCTTTTTTAGATTTCTCTTGGTTTTTTTCATTATCTAAAGAATGACTTTTTGAAAAAAGTTCAATATAAGTTTTATTCAGAATTTCTAAGGTTTTTGATTTTGTAATTACCTTTTTAGAAATATCTGATATTTGATTTTCATCAAAATTTAGATTTGTTTTTAAGAGTATCTCTTCTATATAGTTCAACTCTTTAGATATTGTAGACAGCTGTTCTTGTTTATTAGAAATGACTATTCCTGATTTTTCTATTTCTTTTTTGAGATATTCTTTTTTACTAGCGAGATTTGCTATTTTTTCAATTTCTTTTTCTTTTTCATGGCGAACTCTTGAATGAACTATAATTGTTTTTTCTTTTTCTAAAAGCTTGTTTTTTAGAATACTAATAAATTTCTCATTTGCGTCAAGTTCTGATTTCTTTGAGTCTATTGAACTAACTTCAAACTGCAATACTCTTGCTTCTTCTCTTAATTGTGCAGTTACTCTCTGTGAATTTTCTTTTATTCTTTTGTATTTATCAATTCCGAAAACATGACGTAAGACATCTAATCTTGATTCTGCATCCTCTAAAACAATCTGTTTCATCTCTTCTTGAGGAGTATAAACGGTATACCTGTATAGAAGGTTATTTTTTCTTATAAAATCTTGTGGATAATTCAAAATCTCAAGTATCTTAGTTTTTACTTCAGTAACCGAAGATTCAAATCTTGAACCATTTATAGTAACTACCGCAAAATCTTGATTTATAGATTTATTAGTTCTTTTTAGACCTCTTTCTATAATTATATTATTATCATTTGACTCTAGCTCTAATGTTACTTCTCCGAAATCTTCTCCTTTAGAAAGTAGTGCTGAACCTCTTTGACCTGGTTGAAGTCCGAATAAAGCATACTCTATCGCAAGCAAAATAGTTGTTTTTCCAGAACCTATATCTCCTGCCAATAAAATGGCCCCTTCTGGAAAATTAATTTCTTCCTCATTAAAGCTACGTATATTTTTTAGTTTAATTCTTTTGAAAATCATGGGAAAAGTATTCTATTTATATCACTGAATAATCTATCATCGAAAACTCTAATCAATTCGTCTTCTTTTTTTTCAAAATTTAAAATATTTAGTAAAGGACTAATTAGACTATTATATTTGTGGGGGTGGTCTTCTTTAAATTTAGATAAAATATCTTCTTCTAAATTTTCACTATTATATTCTATGCCTATGTCTGCAATCGGGAAGATTAATTTAGTCGTATTTTTTATGAAAGAATGAACTCCTTGTTTTTTTGAAAAAATTTCTATTTTATTAAAGTCTATATCTGTTATTTTTCCTCTGTCTAATATTCCTTTTAATTTTAATATTAATATTTTATTGTTGATATTATGATTTTTCAATTCTTCTATTATGTGGTTTGTGCCTTCTAATGAGTCATTTATTTCTAAATCAAGAGTTAGAACATCTTTTAGTTTAATTTCGTGACGCTTTATTTCTCCGGAAGTAGTGCAAATGTAAAAAACTCCATACTTTAAGTCTTCCAATTCACTCGCGTTGTTTGGATAAATTGGACCACCGTAAACTCTTCTGTCTTTTTCATATAATAAGTGTAGATGGCCTAAAGCAGTGTAATCTACTTTTGGAAGTTTAGCAGGATTAACTGCTGGAATATCCAATCCCGGGAGCGCATCTTTCAAAGTTGTGTGCAACATTAAAATTTTGAATAATCCTGGGGAGTCTTGGAGCTTGATTTTTTCTAAATCATAAACTTCTAAACCTGTTTTTTTACCAGGAAACCCGTAGATTGCAACATTCTTGTAAATTGTTGGTTCAAGAATAATCTCTCCATTTCTTTCCTGGAATTTATGCACGTTGGTTGCAAAACCTGCTTTCTCAATTACATCTAAGAAACTTTTTCCTGAAACAGAATAATCGTGACTTCCTGCTATTAAGAATATAGGTATATTTGATTCTTTTAATTTTCTGAACTCGTCAAATGTGTCTTTTATTGTTTCTATTGGAGGATAAGCTGAATCAAATAAATCTCCTGCTATTAAAACGAAGTCTACTTTTTCTTTTTTTGATAAATTTAGAGCATATCTAAAGCTCTCAAAATTAAGATGTTGAAGCTCTGGATGGCGCCATCCACCAAGATGGCAGTCGGCTAAATGGGCGAATTTCATAGATTTTGCTGTTGTGATTAGTTTTTAGGTATTGTTATGGTGAGATTATCAACGAATTTCCCAGACGTTCAAGCTTTCAAAGAATATTTCTTTAGATGCTATGACTTTCTTTTTAAGTCCCAATTTTTTTAGTAAGCTTAAAATTCTCTCTGTTGGTGTTAAAGAAGATACAAGGAGTAAGATTATTCCTTGCTTGTTGATGTGATTTACTGCTTGATTTAAAAATTTTAATATAAATTCATCTCCTTTTTTTCCACCAGAAGTAATTTTACTACTCTCTTTATCTTCATCTTTATCTTCTGGTAAATATGGAGGATTGCATAAGATTAAGTCAAATTTTCCTTTGACTTTTTCAAAGAGGTTTGATTGTATTGAGTCTATTTTTTCTTTTTTTAATTTTTTTATTGCTTCTGAATTTATATCTACTGCTAAAACGGATTTTGCGCCTGAAGATTTTGCTTTTTTTACTAATATTCCTGAACCTGTTCCCATGTCTAAGACAGATTTATCTTTAGCATATTTTGAAATTACTGATTCTAAAAGATAAGAATCTTCTGCTGGTTCATAGATAAGGTTCATCCGAATACTTTGAGAATATCATCTTTAAAGATAATTGTTGATATTAAACCACCTACTAATAATAATAAAACTAATACTAAGACTACTACTTTTCCTGTTCCCTCGCTTTGTTGTTGCTGTTCGCGGTATACTGGTAAGGGTTTTATCATTTGTTGTTGAGGTTGTTGAAGATTTTGTTGAGGATAAGGACTATATGCTGGTCGTTGAACTTGCTGTTGAGGATTTTGTTGTATAACTGGCCTAGCTTGTGAAATTGGTTGTTGTGGAGCACTTAGAGACGAAAGAGTCCCACCAGTAACGAAAGAAAGAGCTTGCTGAACTTCTATTGCATTGTAACCTGAAGCTATTAGAGACTCAGCTACCTTGTCAGGCCTTCCTCCTCTTTCGATGGCATTCTTTAGCATGCCAACAATGTCTTCCCTCATATGTTTATGTGCTTCCCGTTTGAAAGTAAATGAACATTATAATTTTTCTTGTATCCCATTTCTTCTGCTAGAACCATTCCAGAAGTTGTTTTTGAATGATCTCCATGTGAAGGAATAACGTGTTCTGGATTTGTTAGTTTAATTAAATCGCGTAAATCTTCTTTTGCTCCGTGACCTGAAACGTGAACATTGTCAAATATACGAGGTTTGAATTGTTTAAGACGCTTGTACAATTCTCCTTTTTGAGCAATATTTTCTGGTGATGGAATTGTTTTAGATGAGAAAATAATATGGTCGTCTTCTTGTAATTTGAAAGGCATAGTATTTCTTGATATCCTGTCTAAAACTGAACCTTCCTCGCCTTGATGACCTGTGCATACAAGAAGATACTTGCTTCTGTTTGCGTTTATCTGTTTCAATATTTTTTCTTTGTGATTTTTATATGCGGCCATTACAATTCTATCTTTGAAAGGAACTTGATGTACATTTATTCCAGCGGTAACATATTTTTGAAGACTGCGACCTACGAAAACTACTTTTCGCCCTAATTTCTCGCCGAAATCTACAATTGATTTTAATCTGGCTATATGTGATGCAAATGTGGTAACTACTAATGCTGATTTATAATTCTCTGTTGTGAACATTACGTCTTCTAATAAACCACGCGCTATTTTTTCAGAAGGAGTTTTGTAATCTGCGTGCGCATATAAACAATTTACAATTAGGGCTTTAACTCCTTGTTTTGAAAGTTCTTTCAATCTTTTGTAATTTGGTTTATCTCCCAATACTGGAGTGTTATCTAGTTTGTAATCATTAGCATATAGAATTACTCCGTCTGGAGTGTGAACTGCTACTATTGAGCATTGGAGAGTGGAGTGAGTCATATTTATGAATTCAACTTTATACTTTTCTTTACCTTGGATGTTTGCACTTCCATTAACTGGAACATAATTTAATTTATTTGGTATATTTCTATCTTCCATTAATGTTTTTAGAACTTCCATAGTGTAAGGCGTTCCATAAATCCCTGCTTTGTATCTAGGAGCAATATATTGAGTTGCACCTACATGGTCTAAATGTCCGTGTGAAATTAATATTCCTCTAACTTTTTCTCTTAATTTTTTTTCATCTAAATAATGGTCATTTGGTAAAGCACCTAGAGCTCTCATTCCTGATTCTGTAGGTATCTTTTCTCTTTCACTTACTCCAATTATTGCTGGTAAATATAATCCTGCGTCATATAACATCACATCTTCTTTGTGTTCGATGGCCGTCATATTTTTGCCAACTTCGTCATAACCGCCAACTCCGTGTATCTTTATCATCAAGTTGGTATAGAGATTTATCTTTATAATCGTTGCCCCCGTAAGCTATAAATAAGACCTACAATTATTTGAATTATGAAGCATCATATTAACGTTCTTTATGGAGCTGTTGTGCTATTGCTTATTGTTCAATTAATCTCTTTTATTTCTGTGAGCTCTCAAAGTGCTAAGATACTTGCACAACAGAATCAGTTTGAACAAGACATTTTGGGGAATATTGGTCAGATAAGACAAGAAAACCAGTTTCGTATCGGTGAGATAGTCAGAAGTGTATCTCAGCAAAAAAATGATTTTGATAATCAAATTGAACTTCTAAAAAATACGCAACAAGACTTTTCGTTAGTTATTGAAGACTCTGTAAAAAAAGTAATGACTATTGCTACAGACATCTCTGCTGGAACAGGATTTGCAGTAGGAAATGATGGATATATTTTAACAAATCACCACGTAGTTTCTGGAAGTAATGTTATTCAAGTGCAGACTTATGATGATAAAGTTTATACTGCTGAACTTGTTGGTAGCGACTCTGTTAAAGATTTAGCTGTTTTGAAAATAACTTATTCTGTAGAGGGCTTTGAATTTGCCGATTCTGAAGAAGTGGTTGTTGGTCAAAAAGTTATTGCTATCGGAAATCCTCTTGGGCTTTCCTTTACAGTTACTGAAGGAATCGTTTCTGCTGTTCATCGTGAAGGTCCTAATGGTTTGAATGCATATATACAGACAGATGTTACGCTTAATCCTGGAAATTCTGGTGGACCTTTGATTGATAAGAGTGGAAAAATTGTGGGGATGAATAATTTCAAAGTTGGCGGAGCAGAAGCACTAGGTTTTGCTTTGGAGAGCAACACTATTAAAGAGACAGCTAACGAAATTGCTGGGGCTGTGATTGTATAATGCTCACGTTAAAAGCTACAATGCGTGCAAATAGGAGATATCTATTAGTAAGAGGAAAACGTTCTGCTATTGAACATGCAATCTTAGAGTTCATAGGAGTTTTAGGATGGGCTGATTCAGCACCAGTTTTTGTTTCTGAACGCGCTGATGAAGTAGTACTTTGTGTTAATCGTGAAGCTTTGATAAAGGTTAAGGGAGCTTTGGCTTTGGCTAAAGATGAACTTGAAGTTTTACGTGTTAGTGGGACTTTGAAAGGACTTTCAAAGTAATGTATAAAATTTGAGCGTAGCAAATTTTAAATACTGCTCAAACAGAAACTTAATATCTCAAGAGGTTTTTATAATATAACATGAGAGGAATACAATAAAATGGAAACAAACAAAATGAAAAGTTATTTTGAAGCCTCCATTTCAGGAGGATTTGACTGAAATGGAGATGCCTACAGAAATGCAACATCAAGCAATGGGTTATGACAGAGCTGCGACTATGTTCTCACCTGACGGACATTTGCTTCAAGTTGAATATGCTGAGAAGACTGTAAAACTTGGAAGCAATAGTGTTGGTCTTGTCTGTAAAGATGGTGTTGTTTTGATTGCAGATAAAAGAATTCGCGATAAACTTATCGCAGCTGAATCTGCTATAAAGATTTTTGAAATTGATGAACATGTTATGGCTTCTGCTGCTGGAATTGCATCAGATGCAAGAGTGTTAGTTGATAAATCTCGATTGCTTGCTCAACAGCACAGAGTTTCTTATAACTCCCCTATAGAGCCAATTAGTGTTATCCAGATGATTGCAGACAATAAACAGTTGTATACTCAATATGGCGGAGCAAGACCTTATGGTGTTGCTATGATGGTTGCTGGAGTTTCTAAAAATAAAGCTCATCTTTACACATCAGATATTACAGGTAACTTCTTTTCTTATAGAGCGAATGCTATTGGTGAAAATGATGAGCAAATAAAAGAAGAATTGAGAAAAGACTTCAATGAAAATATGACTATGGATGAAGGAATTAAGTTTGTTATGAAAATATTCAAAGAGATTCTGGCTAAAAATTTTGAGCCGGCTAGATTTGATATTGCTACTGTTTCTTCTAAAGATGGAAAAATAGTAAGAGCTTCGAGTGAAGATTTGAAGAAGTATGCTAAATAGTTAGTTGAATAGTTTTTCGTATAAAGGTATGTAAAATTCTTGATACAATACGAATCTTGTAAGTAGGGCTGCTGGAATTCCTGCTACTGGTTTCATAACTCTTTGATTAGAATTACTAAGTATATTGTAGAAAAAAGAACTTAACGCCATTTCTCCTACTATTGGAATAGGTAGCACTCCAAGAGCTCCGGCTACTAAATCTTTTGTGTCTAATCCTTGAGAGGATTTTCTTTTAGCCATATAATTCTCGTTAAAACTTGGTTTTTAAGTGTTTCTATAACTAAATCTTTAAATAATCGGTTTTTGTAAATCATTTATGGCTATTGTTGAAGCACGCATTAAAGCTAAAGGAAAGAACTTTGAGATTTCTGTTCATTTGGAAGAAGCATTAAAAGTTAAGGCTGGAACTGGGAATGTTGCCTCTGCTTTGAACATGCCTGCGATTTATACTGATGCTACAAGAGGAATGGTTGCATCTAAAGCAGAACTAGAGTATGCTTTTGACACTTCTGATGTTTACAAAATAGCTGAACAAATAATGAAGAAGGGAGAGATTCAGAAAAATCAAGAATTTAGAGATGCTGAAAAAGATAAAAAAATTAAGCAAGTTATTGATTTAATTTTGCGAAATGCTGTTGATCAACACGGTCGTCCTTATACTGAAGAAAGAATTCGTAAAGCTATAAATGAAGTTCATTTTAATTTTGATAATAAACCTGCTGAAATTCAGATGCATGAATTAATTCCAAAATTAGCTACTGTGATTCCTATTAAAGTTGAAACAAAAAAAATAAAATTGAAGATACCTGCTCGTTTTTCAGGACAAGTCTATGGAATGTTTAAAGATTATAAAGAAAGTGAAGAATGGTTAGCTAACGGAGATTTGCAAGTTATAATCAATATTCCTTCTGGTCTTCAAATTGACTTTTATGACAAGCTTAACAGCGTCACACATGGCGCGGTTATGAGTGAAGAAATGAAAAAGTAAATTTAACTGATTGAAATATACTTATTATGGAATTCAAACCAACTAAATGTAAAGTAATTGTTTCAATAATTGCGATTATTATTAATTCTATATATTTTCACTATTTTTCTTTTGATAAAGATTCTAATTTAGTAATAACTCTTGCTCCAAGTATTTTTATATATTTAATTTGGAGTTTATTTGAGAAATGAAAAATAATAAGTAATTAGATAAAATACGCATGTACTATTTTATAACAAAGCTATTGTATAAATCTGAAAACCTTAAATTATAATTCTTTTTGTGGTGCTAGACGATATATGATAAAAAAATCGTAAGTTTTAAATACCCTAAATCTTTTGGTTCTTTGAAATATACATATAGATAAAGGAATATTACTATTATCCTTTGTTTTATTGTCATTATTACATAGAAAATGAATGAATTGAATAAAGCCAACGAAGAATATGATGATTTTAGTTCTTATACCGAACCTTCTGAATCTACTACTAGAACAGTTGTTGTTCCTGGTGAAGTGATTGCTTCTGGAGAAGATTTACTTCCTGGAGAGGGAACAAGACGTGAGGGAAATGATGTTGTTGCTTCTCGTTTCGGATTATCTGAAAAAGTTGGCAGAGTTGTAAAAATAATTTCTATATCTGGAGCTTTTGTTCCAAGAAGAAATAATGTTGTTATCGGTCGTGTTTCTGATATTGTTCATAGTGGATGGATTATTGATGTAGATTATGCTCAAAATGGATTCTTACCTTTGATGGAGTCTCCTAGATTTGTAAACAAACATGAAATGGATCAATTCTTAGCTATTGGAGACATGGTTTCTGCTAAAGTTTGGAGCGTTAGTCCTAAAGGAATTGATTTAGCTATGAAGGGTAAAGGTCTTGGAAAACTTGAAGGTGGATTTGTATTTAGAATAAATCCTAGCAGTGTTCCTCGAGTAATTGGTCGTGAGGGAAGCATGATTAACCTTATAAAAGATAACACTGCTTGTAATATTACTATTGGACAAAATGGTTGGATTTGGATTAAGGGTCAAGAGTTAGACAATGAAATTAAGGCTAGAAAAGCTATAGAATTTATTGCTGAAAAAGTTCATGTTTCAGGATTGACAGAAAAAATGGAGGAATGGTTTTCCAAAAATAAATAATGGTATTCAAAAGATCAGACGGTAGAAAAGCAGACGAAATGAGACCAATTACTGCGAAGGTTGGAATTATTCCTAATGCTGATGGAAGCGCTATGTTCACATTTGGAAAAACAGTTGCTATTGCAGCAGTTTATGGTCCTCGTCTTTTGCACCCTCAACATATGCAGAATCCTCAAAGTGCAGTTCTTCGTGTAAATTATGATTTATTGAGCTTTTCTGTTGCTGACAGAAAGAAACCTGGACCATCAAGAAGAAGTCAAGAAATTTCTAAAGTCACTGAGTGGTCTTTGTCTCCTGCTCTTGATTTGAAAGAATTCCCTAATACCGTTGTTGATGTTCAGATTTATATTTTACAAGCAGATGCTAGTACTCGTGTTGCAGGAATAAATGCTGCTTCTATGGCTCTTGCTCATGCTGGAATTCCTATGAGAAATTTGGTTTGTGCTGTTGCAATCGGTAAACTTGACAAAGAGCTTGTTGTTGATGTTAACAAAGATGAAGAAGACTTTGACGAAGGAGAAGCTGCAACTGACTTCCCTATTGCTAAACTTGCTAATACTGACAAATATACTTTACTTCAAATGGATGGAAATATCCAACCGCATGTTGTTCCGAAAGCAATTGCTATGGCTGATAAAGCATGTGAGAAGATTTATGAAATCCAGAAAAAAGCACTTAAAGAAGTGTTGGAGTCCGCATGAGTGCAATGAATACATCTAACTTAACACAGGAAATGCTTGTACGCATGTTTGCTGCTGGAAAGCGCTTTGACGGAAGAAAGCTTTTGGAAATGCGCGACTTTACTATTGAACATGAAGTTTCAAACAAAGCTGAAGGAAGTGCTAGAATTAAGATGGGTAAGACTGAAGTTATTGTAGGTGTTAAAATGGAAGTTGGAACACCATACCCAGACTCTTTGGATAAAGGAAACTTAATGGTATCTGGAGATTTACTTCCTTTGGCTTCACCAAGATTTGAATCTGGACCTCCTAAATTCAATGCTATTGAACTTCCAAGATTAGTTGATAGAATGGTTAGAGAGTCTCATGTTATTGACTTACATAAATTAGTTATTGAAGATGGAGTTAAAGTTTGGACAGTAATCATTGATGTTTATCCTATAAACGATGATGGTAATTTAATTGACGCTGCTGGAATTGCTACAATGGCTGCTTTAATGCAAACATATATTCCAAACCTTGACAAAGACGGAAGAATTGACCATGAATCAAAGAGCACTAAGAAGTTACCTTTGACTGAAGGAACTATTCCCTTGTCATTTACATTCTTCAAGTTGGGAGATACTTTGATTGTTGACCCTGTTCGTGAAGAAGAGGAAGCTTGTGAAGGTAAAATTGTATGGGGGATATCTAACTGGAAAGGTAAAGAACATATGTTACACTCTTGTCAGAAAGGTCTTGAAGTTTCATTAAATGCTGAAGACATCAAAAATATGATGGAACACATACCAAAACTGTATGACGATACACTTAAAAAGCTTAAAAAATTTCTTAAGTAACAATGGCTGAACTTAAACAAGAATTTACAAGATATGAAACAGCAAGAATTATCGGGGCTCGTGCTCTACAAATTTCTATGGATGCACCCCTACTTTTGAAAATTACTGAAGCTGATTTGAAAGTTATGAGATATGACGCAATAAAAATTGCTCAAAGAGAGTTTGAATCTAATGCCTTACCAATTTCTGTAAAGAGACCTATGCCTAAGAGAGCAAAGGATAAACTTACAGCAATACGTGATGATAGAGTAGATGATGAAAAGATTGCTGAAAAAGAAAAAGAAATTGAAAAAGAAATTCAAGAAAATGCTGAAGAAATGGGCTTGGTTAACGAGAATGATGTTGATAGCGCAATAGAAGAACCTTCTGGTAGCGAAAACGAATAATTATTAGTTTTTTATAACTTAAATTACTGTTGAGAGATTTTATTAAGATAGTTGCTCTTTTTATTTTATGATTATAAAGAAAGTTGTTGCTCGAATAATAAAAGATTCTCGTGGCGACGATACAATTGCCGTTTCTGTTAATGGTTGTGAAGAAGCTTCTTCTCCTAATGGTAAGAGTGTTGGGGAATATGAAACTCCATCTTACTATCGCTCTTTAAAATTTTGTGTTAGTTTTTTGAATAAATGGGATGAGGGTATTGTTGTTGAGAGATTTGAAGATTTATCTAATGTTGAAAAAACAATTTGTAAAAAATTGAAATTGAAAAATGCTCGTGAATTTGGAGCAAATTCTCTTTATGCCTTTGAATCTGCTATTTTGAAAGCTCTTGCTTCTGAAACCGGTAAAGAATTGTTTGAAGTTGTTGGTAAAAATCGCAGATTACCTTTTCCTGTTGGGAATGTTATTGGTGGAGGATTACATAGTTCGTCTTTGAAAGAAAGACCTAATTTTCAAGAATTTCTGGTTATTCCTTTTTCTAAAAAATTGATTGAAAATGTTAAAATAATGAATTTTATCTATTCTGAAATTGGTAAAAAATTGAAATTGAAAAAAGTAAATGATGAAGGGGCTTGGCTTGTTTCTATTTCTGATGGAGAAGCTATTGAAGTTCTAAATGAAGTTCGTGATGTTGCCGAGAAGAGATTTAAAGTTAAAATTGGAATTGGTTTAGACGTTGCTTCTTCTACCCTATTTAATAAAAATTATTATAAATATTCTAATCACTCTCATAACATTGATAGCCAATTATATTATATGAAAAACTTAATCTCTGGATTTGATTTAAATTATTTAGAGGATGGATTTGAACAACATGATTTCAAGAATTTTGCCAAATTGAATAAAATTTCTGGTAAAAATTGTTTAGTTGTAGGAGATGATTTAATTGCTACACAGTACAATAGACTTGTGGGAGCTATTCGCACGCGTTCTATAAACGCAGTTATTATCAAACCAAATCAAAATGGCTCACTTCTGGAATTGAAAAAAATTTTTGATTTGTGTCAACGAAATAAGATTAAAACGATTATTTCTCATCGTTCTGGGGAAACTATTGATTCTGGACTTGCTGATTATGTTGTTGGTTTTGGAGCGGATTATATTAAGTGTGGTGTGGCAACGAAGTGGAGAGAAGTGAAGTTGAATAGATTAGTTGAGATTGAAAATTATCTAAAATAATATCTTAAAAATGGATTTCCTCTGATTATATTTCCAGTTATTGTTCCTGATGACGAAGTTCCAGAACTACCCTCACTTGAAGACGTGCCAGGAATAGTATCTTGATTCTCTTCGAATGAGCTTGCTGAACCTGAATTTTCAAAATTGTTGTTATCGGAACTTCCAAAGTCTTGTTCTGTACTAAGTCCTCCTTCTTGGAAATCATTAAATTCCTGTTGTTGAAAGGGTCTAAAATCTGGATTTTCTTGTCTAAAGCGCTCGCATTCTTCTGGAGTATTACAGGGAAGACCTTGTCTGAAATCGTTTGGACCTCTGCCACCATTATCAAATCTTCTCTCTTCTTCGTTTCTTGTTTGACTCCACTCACGCATTACTTTTTCACAGGACTCTGGAGTTGTTGCACGCGCTTCCTCACATTGATATGGCCATCTTCCTTCTCCTCTATTGTCAAAATTATCCCGAACTTGAGAAGCTATTTTGTCAAAACAATCTAATCTTTTTTCAGGGTCTTCAATTTTTCTGCAATCAAAATTTATTCCCGGACCATGGCCTCTTCTTTCTCCTCCGTCAAATTTTTTCATTATCTCTTCACATTTTCTGTGGTCTCTAGGAGATTCTCCTGTGAGTCCTGCGTCTAAGCATTCTTGAGGAGCATTTTCTTTGAACATAAATCGCCCACATTCTTTATGGTCGGTTATCTCCGCGTCAATACACTCTTGAGGAGCATTTTCTTTGAACATTGCTTCCTCGCAGATTTTTCTTAATTCTCTATCACTTGTTTCTCCATTTTCAACCGCTTCTATTAGTGCCTCGCGACATTCTTCTGGAGGACCCTCTTCACTATCACTTCTTAAAGTAATTAACATACACTGTTTTCTGGCATCGTTTTCTCTCCCAGTTATTCCAGCTTCTCTGCATTCGCTGGGCATATGACTATCAAATCTTTCATCCTCAATATTTGAGAATTCTCTTTCTATTTCTTCAAGAGCACCTTGCAAATGAGGGCTGTCTGAAAGAGTTTCAAATATTCCTTCTCCAATGTCTTCAGAAGCTTGGCAAGCAGATTCGTCACCATCTTGACAATTAGCTTCTGCTTTTGCTATTAAAGAACACTGATTTACAAAATCTTGGTTATCTGTTGCTGCGGCACAATCACATTCACGAGGATTTTTAAAACAGCTCTTGATAACTTTGATAAATTTTTTTACTTCCTCTTTTTGTTCATCTGTTAAGGACTCATAATACTCTTTGTGCCATCTTGAAGAACTTTCTGATGGTTTACAAAGATTTTCAAACTGTTTTTGTGCTTCAAAATCTGAAACTGCAAGACTTGCTAAATTTTTGCATGCTCCCTCAATTACTTTCACAAGTTCCATAGCACTTAAAACATTTCTTGCACTTGATTCAATTTCTGAAACGAAATCATCATGCCCTTGGCCTCTTAAAAAAGAAAGCTCATTATTTATGGCAGCCACGTATTTTCTTAATTTGTCTCTTTCCTCGGGAGAAGCGTTTTCCTGAACTTTATTTGCATAATCTCTGAAATTTTTGAGTGCAACTCTCGCTTCGTCTTTTTTCCCCTCATTCAGAAGTTTTTTTATCTCTGCGAATTTTTCTGCCATCACATCTGCTTCGTTTCCGAAACTATCTAAAAACTCATCTATAAAATATCCAAATTGTCCAGGTGTAGAACCCGCCTCAACTTCTAAAGAAGCGTCTGAATATTCTTCTGAAACTTCTTCAAGCAAATCAGTTGATTCCTCTGTTTGAGTTTCATCTGTAGTAGAATCCTCTTGGATTGGCTCTTGTTCGACTGAAACATCATCTGTTGTTTCTGGAGAGTCTACCGTTTCAGAAGATTCTTGAGCATGTACTGAAAAAGCTAATATTGCTATGAGAAATATCGATAATATTAAAACACTCTCTTTTTGCATATTTCTTATTATTATTCAGTATTAATAAGATTATCTATTTTAGAAAAGAGATAATTTAAAAACCCTCTAAACACACTTTAATTAGGAACTTAGCAGGTACGGACTGAAACAACTTCCGATTAACCCCTGCGCTGTTTATATTCACTTACAATGGCAAAAACACACAAAGAAGAATCAATTGTTGAAAAGGTAGCTCATGCTACAGAAAAAGTTTTAGAAAAAGTTGGCGGAGCAACAGAGCATATTATTGAAGAAATTGGAGAAGCTGTTGAACATGCTGTTGAGACAGCTGAAAAAGCAGTTGTTGAAGTTGCTGATGAACTTGTTGGTCATGATAAGAAAGATAAAAAGAAATCTACTAAGAAAAAAGAATCTCATGAAGAAGTAAAAGTGGATTCCTCTGATGATAAGAAAGCTAAGTTAGCTGCTCGTTTGAAAGCTCTTGAAGGTAAGTTCAAGGAAATTGAAAAGATTGATATTAAAGAGAAAGTTACTGGTGAAAAATCTGAGCCAACAGATACACTTGTTCCTATTGAAGATTACTTGAAAGCTTCTATGCATTTAGGAACTAGAGTAGTTACTCCTCACATGAAGAAATACATTTACAAACGCCGTGCTGACGGACTCGCTGTTTTCAATACAGCTATGCTTGACTCTACTATGAAAGAAGCTGGAAAATTCTTATCTAACTACTCTCCTGAAGATATTATTGTAGTATGTAAGAGAGAAGCTGGATGGCATGCAACAAAATTATTTTCAGAAACTTTAGGAATTCGCGCATTCATGAAGAAATATCCTGCTGGAATCTTGACCAACACTAACTTGAAAGATTTCTTTGAATGTAAACTAGTTTTGATTTGTGACCCTTGGTTGGACAAGAACGCTCTGACTGATGCAAATAGAGTAGGTGTTCCTGTTCTTGCAGTTTGTGATAGTAATAATTATTTATTTGGAATTAATCATGTTATTGCGGGAAATAATAAAAGTGCTAAGAGTTTAGGAATGGTTTTGTACATACTTGCCAAACAATATGTTGAACACAGAAAAATGAACGTCGTTGTTCCGGAAATAGAACAGTTCATTGACGATTGGGAAAATCTGATTCCTCCTAAGTAAAGAAGTTTTCATAAATATTATTGAACCAGGAGATAATGAGAATTAAATCTTAATTGATGTAACTCCAATGTGGTTGTGCTAGTAGCCCTCAACATGAATTTAAACTACTTGAAAGAAATATTCTTAACCATTATGCAAAAGAAGACACTTGCCAAAATTTGGTAAGAGAAGTTTTAGTTTTTACAGTTAATTAATAATTGGATTATGCTCGTTAAAATAACATAACATTTATAAATCACCTTTTTGACTAACCTACATTACGATGGAACACGTTATGAGTGTCTTACTATTTATCGTCGGAATTCATCGTCCGACAGCATCAAAGTAAGATATGAGGTATGCAATCGGTTAAATAGTATTTTCATAACTTTAACTTTATTTTTTTGGAGCGAGTGCGAAAACTTTCTAACTATTAGAAAGACATCATAATTATAATGCAATCTTGCCAGATGCATACGAGATCATTCTGATTTTTATAAAAAACTTAAACATTTTTTTGTAATTAAATCCAGTTGATCCCGCTGGCGGTTGCGGCTATCTGGTTTGACTTAGACATGCAAGTGTTTCCGCAAGGAACGCGAACTGCTCAGTAACACGTAGATAACCTGCCCTATTGCCTGTGATAGCCTCGGGAAACTGAGGGTAAGAACGGATAGGCGCCGACTACTGGAATGTGTTGGCGCTCAAAATTTGCAATAGACTGGGTCTGCGGTGGATTAGGTTGTTGGCGGGGTAAAGGCCCACCAAGCCGATGATCCATACGGGTTTTTAGCGAAAGGGCCCGGAGAGGGAGTCTGAGACACTACTCCCAGCCCTACGGGGTGCAGCAG
>SXGR01219715.1_pt1 | contig 84817 bp, 71 predicted proteins | sample 3174711 | NCBI WGS metagenome assembly SXGR01 (sample SAMN11356860, study PRJNA531348) | freshwater metagenome | isolation source: freshwater sample F1-60 | place: China: Fuxian Lake, Yuxi | collected 2017-12-25 | reverse complement strand
CCGCCCCCACCCCGGGCGGCGGGGGTGGCGGGGGCGGCGGCGGGGGGGGGGGTGGCGGCGGATTCGGTGGTGGCGGTGGTGGTGGTGGATTCGGCGGCGGCGGCGGCGGTGGTGGTGGCGTTGGTGGTGGAGGAAGCCTCTTTGGCTCGGGTGGCGATGCAGGGATCGAAGACCTTCGCGAGGAGACCCTGACGCGTCTGAAGGAACTCATCAAGTACTTGGTTCCGCAGGCCCTGTGGGATGCTGGCGGACTCGGCGAGAGCCGATTGGATGACTTCTCCGGCAACTTGATCGTGACGGCAACTCCACGTACGCACCGCAGCATCGTCGACTTGCTCACGCAGTTGCGTGCCGTGCGCGCGATCCAGATCAACATCGAATCACGGCTCATTACCGTCGATGTGCAGTGGTTCGAGCAGATCGGTCTCGACTTCGACCTGTACTTCAATTCCAATCCAGCGATGTTCGATTCAGCGCTTTCGCAGGATCCGAACTTTCAACTGAGGAACTTCTTCTATCAAAATCCCCCTGGACCCGCCCCTCAGTCGGGCAACCCGCGATGGGGCACGCTCAAGGATCCGATCGTCTTTGGAGGTGTGGGTCAAGCTCAGACGCCGGCCAGTGGGATCAATTCCACGGCAACTGGCTCTGCGCTTGGAACGCCCAATCCAGCAGGGGGAATCACCTACACCCAGACGGGCGTGTACGAGCCGATCGGCGTTCGTCGAGATGGTCAGCTGTATCCAGGGGCTGGCGAATCCAATGGCATGTCGCCGATCAATGTGCAGCAGCAGGGATTGCCGCTCATCCAGTTGCTCGGAGCAGGACTCAAGGGCACGGTCGCTTCTGCCGCTTTGGCCAATCCAGCGCTGAGCGTTGGATTCACGTATCTCGACGATGTGCAAGTCGACCTGCTCGTGCAGGCAACACAGGCTGACCAGCGGTCCATGACGCTGGTTGCGCCTCGCCTCACTCTCTTCAACGGGTCCCGCTCCTGGATCTCGTTTGGCGGCGCCCAGTCGTATGTGGCGAATCAGCAGGCAACCACGGGCGATGGCTCGGGCGCGTTCACGCCGGTCATCCAGCCGCTGTTGACGGGCTTCGTGCTCGACATCGAAGCTGTCACGAGCGCGGATCGGCGCTATGTGTCGATGACGGTCCAGTTTGCCCAGAACATCCTGATCAAGTTCACGACTGCATCGACTCAGGGCGCGGTGGGCGGTGGATTCACGGGCGGTCGCGGCGATCAGTTCACGGCCACATTCCAGTTGCCTGAACTTGCCGTGACGCAGATCAACACGGCGGTCTCTTGCCCCGACAAGGGCACCGTGCTTCTGGGCGGTCAGCGGGATGTTGCTGAAACAGAGATCGAGGTCGGCGTGCCAGTGCTGTCCAAGGTGCCGTTCGTGAATCGATTCTTCACGAACTCCGTGACGAGCAAGATTGAGCGCACGGCACTGCTGTTGATTCGTCCAGAGATCATCATTCAGCAGGAGGCAGAGGATCTCCTCTTCCCTGGGTTGGGTGATCAGTTGAGCGGCGGCAGCCAAGGAGCGCGTTACTGATCATGGCTTCTGAGACTTCACGGCTTCGCTTCTCTTCACAAGGTTCGGTGCTGGTCGTGGAGTTTGCCGACCGCGATGTGTTGGATGAGGCCGCGATTCGCCAGATCAACAGTGAACTGGTTCGCCAGATCGAAGGCGCCAAGACGGCGCATGTTCTCATCTGTTTTCAGGGGGTGGAGCACCTCTCGTCGGCTGCGCTCGGAACGCTGATCACGGTCAACAGTTTGGTCAAGAAGCGGAGCGGTCAACTCCGTCTCTCGAACATCAAGGGGACAATCCTGGAAGTGTTCCGCATCACGAAGTTGGACCGGCTCTTCCAGATTCACGACTCGTCCGAGCAGGCGTTGGCCGCGTTCCCCAAGGGCTGATCGCCAAGGTGTGCAGGTTGCGCGCAAAGCGTTGGAAGAGCACACCATGAGCACGAGCAAGGCCGGATCGGACAGCGGTAGCGTGATGGTTTCTGCTTCGGCGGACGAACTGGAGGCGCTGCAGACATCCGTGGCATCCGCTTTGACCCGGCACACCTACGGGGAGCATGCCCTTTTCGCCATCCGCCTCGCCATCGAAGAGGCAGTGATGAATGCCATCCGCCACGGAAACCTGTCGGACCCACGAAAGACGGTGGAAGTGCGTTGGGCGGTGAGCGCCGACTCGGCGGCGTTCCACATCATCGATCAAGGCGAAGGATTCGATCCAGGCGCAGTGCCTGATCCAACGCTCGATGAAAACCTGGAGATCCCATCGGGGCGCGGGCTGATGCTGATTCGCGCGTACATGAGCGAGGTGCGCCATCACGGTCTCGGGAACCACCTGGAGATGATCTTCCGTCGCGAGGCCGCCGAGTGAGTGCGGGTGTGGCAGGTCGCCTGCTTCGCTGTGGCGTCATCGGCGTCGGGCGAATGGGGCGTCATCATGCGCGTCTCTGTGCCACCATGGATGGGTTCGAACTCGTTGGTGTCGTCGATGCCTCCGCATCGCGCCGCTCCGATATGAAGGAGCAGTATGGCTGCGGCGGATTTGAGGCGTTGGACGACCTTGTGGCGGCCGGTGTCGATGCAGTCGTGGTCGCAACGCCGACGGTCACGCATCGTGCGATCGTCGAGAAGTTGCTCGCCGCCCGCATCCACTGTCTGGTGGAGAAGCCGCTCGCTCCTGATGAGGCGCAAGCGCGCGCGCTTGCGGAGGCTGCGCGCCGAAGCGCCGCGATCCTGCAGGTCGGTCATGTGGTTCGCTTCGATCCAGTGATGGTCGCCATTCGGCAGTTGGAAGGTCTCACCCCACGGTTTGTCGAGGTGGACCGCGTTTCCCCAATGACCTTCCGATCGGTGGATGTCGGTGTGGTGCTGGACATGATGATCCACGATCTGGATGTGCTCATCATGTTGATGGGCGCAGAGCCTGAAGAGATTCATGCGAACGCGGTCAGTGTGCTTGGCGAGGCAGAAGATGTGTGCAACGCGCGGTTGGTCTTCCCGCCGGGCAAGGATGGCATTCGGTGCACGGCGAATGTGACCGCAAGTCGGTTGGCACTCAAGACCGAGCGCAAGATCCGCATCATCAGCGAAGACACCTATGTCTCGGCGGACTTCGGCGACCGAAAGGGAACGGTGGTCCGCAAGGCGGTGAACGCCGAGCAACTTCGCGCGATCCGTTCTCGGTTTGAGGCGGGCGAGGATCTGTCGGGACTGAACTACCTCGAACTCGTCAAGGTGGAGCCACTGCAGGTTGGTGCGGGAGAACCGCTGAAGTTGCAGTTGGAGAACTTTGCTGACGCGATTCGGTCGGGAGGGCGTCCGCTGGTGGATGCGGAAGCCGGATTTGCGGCCGTGCGAACGGCGGAACGAATTGTGCAGGCTGCGCGACGCGCAGGTGCGCGGCGGGTCTGATGCTGTCGCAGACGGGCCGACTGCCTCGGTACGGCAGCCATCTGTCTGTGGCAGGCGGGCTGCATCTCGCGGTCGAGGAAGCCAAGATGCTCGGGCTGCGCTCGCTGCAGGTGTTCACGCGAAATCAGCGGCAGTGGAACGCTCCGCCGCTGCGCGAGGATGAGATCGCAGCCTTCGCGGCCGCTCGCAAGAGCGCGGGTCTTGATGCGCCCAGTGCCGTCGTCAGCCATAACTCGTATCTGATCAATCTCGCGTCGCCTGATGCGGCGCAGCGTCGGAAGTCGATCGCATCGCAGCGAGCCGAGCTCGAACGCTGCGAGGCGCTGGGGATCGAGGCATGCGTGCTGCATCCCGGCGCGCATCTCGGCGCACCAAGAAAGCCGCGCGAGCCGAATCGCCTTGGCGAGCCGCCGACGTCAGACGAGCACGAGGGGCTTGTACGAATCGTGTCGAGCATTCAAACGCTCCTTCGTGACACTCGCGGTGCACGGGTGCGAATCTGCCTCGAAACCACGACAGGTGCAGGCACCAACCTCGGCTACGACTTCGCGCATCTCGGTCACATTCTTGGAAGCGTTCACGAGCCCGAGCGGCTCGGCGTGTGCATCGACACCTGCCACATCGTTGCGGCTGGCTACGACATGTCGACGGCGCAGCGTGCGTCGGATGTGCTTGGGCAGTTCGACGCGCGCGTGGGGCTTGGGGCGGTTCGTGTGGTGCATGTCAATGATTCTGCTGGACCGCTTGCCTCGCGGCTCGATCGACATGCCCATATCGGTCAAGGATGCTGCGGAGACGCGTGCTTTCGGTCTATCCTCACGCATCCAGCGCTTGCGGATGTGCCCATGATCCTGGAAACACCGAAAGACGGCGAACCGACGGGGAGCACTGCGAAGAAGCCGTGGGACACAGTCAACATTCGCGCGCTCGAGCGGATCCGCACGCGCAGCGTGCGCCGGGCCACAACCCTTCTGTGGATGATGGGGTGTCTCGCGAGCGGGATCAGCGGCATCGGCTGTGCATCCAAGTCGGCGCTCGCCAAGGACGCACCTGCCTCGAAGGCCGCGGCGGCAAGCGGCGAGCCGAGCCCCACCGAACTTCGGCAACTGCAAGGGGGTTCCCAAGCGGTTGCGGACGGGCGACTCGACGATGCGCTGGCGCAGTTTCAGGCGATTCTGCAAACCAATCCGAAGTTGCCCGAGGCGTTCATCGGCATCGGTGATGTGCGTTTCGCGCAGGGGCGATACAGCGAGGCAGAGCCCAACTATCGCCGTGCAGCCGCGCTTGACCCAGAGAACTTCAACGCGCAGTTCGGGCTCGGGCGGTCGCTGCAAGTGCTTGGGCGAAACACCGAAGCGATCACTGCGTATCACCGTGCACTCATCGCAGATCCAGAGAGTGCCGAAGCAAACGCCAACATGGCGACCGCGTATCTGTCGCTCGGCGACTCTGCTGCCGCGATGGGGTTCGGTGAGCGCGCAGTCGAGCTCGATCCGAAAAGTGGTGCGGCACATGTCAACCTCGGCGTTGCCTACGAGCGTCTCGGCCGCCCCGCCGATGCAATCCGGCAGTACCAAGCCGCTGCTGAACTGCTTCCCGTCACACCGCAACTGCTCATCAATCTCGTGAACGCCTCCGTGGCGGACGGACGGTTCGAGGAGGCGATCGCGACCGCACAGACCCTCACGCGACTCTCCGAGCGCCCCGAGTCCTTTGAACGGCTCGGCTGGGCCATGTTCCGTGCAGGGCGTTACAACGAATCGGGTGCTGCCTACCGTCAGGCAGCCACCCTCGATCCCACTTACTGGCCCGCGTGGAACGGCATTGGTGTCAACGCACTCAATGCATGGATTCGTTCCGACAAGCGCGACAGCGATGCGGGAAACGAGGCGCGTCGGGCGTTCCGATCGTCGCTTCAAGCGAACCCTGACCAGCCCAAGGTCGTCAAGCTCTTCACCACATACGGTCTTTGAGGACACTTCATGCCGCAGCCCGATCTCCTTGAGTTCTTCGACACCCCAGCCACCACGCCGTTCCTCATCGAGCATGTGCAAGAGGAGTTCACATCCGTCTGTCCAAAGACGGGACATCCGGATTTCGCGGCGATCACGCTGCGCTACCAGCCGCGCGCGGTCTGCGTGGAACTGAAGAGCCTGAAGCTGTACTACCAGTCCTTTCGGAATGAAGGGATCTTCTACGAGGCAGTGACCAATCGAATCTGCGCCGACCTGTCGGAGCGAATGAGTCCAGAGTGGCTCCAGATCGTCAGCGACTGGCGCGGCCGTGGAGGCATTCGCTCGCGCATCATCGTGTCATCGGGGCGCGTTCCCGCGGAGTGGCTGCGCGGTTGACCGCACTGCCAAGGACGCAAGAACCACCGACGAAGTCCTCAGGTTCAGCGAACGAAAGTCCCGTACTCGGTCGGGTGCTCGCCGACATAGACGCTGATGTTGCCATCCACGGTGCGAAGCACGATGCGCGCCGTGCCATCATTGAGCTGCGCTCGCAAGGAGTCGAGGTCATTGCCGCTTCGCGAAGAGTTCCATTTGCCCTTGTGGACATTGGTTCGGATGGTTCCATGGACCGCCTCGGCATCGAGGAGACCGCTCGCGTGCGGACCGACTCGCCAGGCGATGGATCCATCCTGATTCAGGATGGTCGACGGCTGCGTCAGGGCTGAACGCGTGGATGTGCGCACATCCCCGTTGCTGCTCTCAATGTCCACGCCATCCTCATAGTCGACGACTTCCACATGACCATCCTTCGTGCGTACGACCACAATGCCGATTCGTTCGACGCGAATATCGATATCGACCGCTTGGAACCAGGGTTCGAGATGATCGGTCTTGGACTGAACAATGAAGCGTTGGCGCTCTCCATCCGTCTCGACGGAGTAGTCGACGGACATCTGGCTCATGGACTCCGACGCCGCGTCTCCTCTCCCAATGCCGTGGGTCGCGCGGCGAGTGATCAGCATCGTCGGCGCGCCGCTCGGTCGACAGCGGACGACTCGGACATGGCCCGCAAAGTTGTCGACCTCGATATCGGTGAGGCCTCTGACGGGGATTTCGATCTCCTCGTCCTGGTGTGTATGCCCGTGAAAGGTCTGATTCCAGACTCGCCCGAGGCCGTTCCCAAATCCGGGTCTGCTCTGTGCGGTGCAGGCTGCCAGTGAAATCATCGTCAGTGCGACAGCAGCGCCGCGCAGGCCGGGAAGGGCCTTGGCGAACGCAGAGAGCATGCTTCTTCGGCAATAGCCCGCTGCAATAACTCGGCGGATCTCCACGTTCTGCATCCTAGCGGGCGAGCCCTTTACGATCCCGCTTCCGCCATGTCGATCGCTGCCTTCCTGTTGCCGATTGCGCTCTTCGGTCCGCCGCGAGCTGTCCCGCTTCCGCAGCCGTCCGCAACGCCAGTGAGTCTTCCTGCACAGCGCAGCATCGAGTCGATTCAGCGTGAGCGCCGCAACAAGATGCCGATGTTCGATGCGGCAGAGGATGGGCAAGTGTTCCCGTCGGATGACATCCAAGTGGATCTCACACCATCCGTCCAAGCGATGCTGCAAGATTGGGCGATTCCATGCCGACTCGTGCTGTCCGCGCGCGTGGCCTCGAGTGGACAGTCGCAGACTCCGTTGGCGACGGCATTCGAGGCACCGCTGCAGCCGATCGGATCGTTCGCATTTCAGCCAAGCGATGTGAAGTCCATGATCGACTGCTCGCGCGACGGCCTGTGGTGGCCATGCCCACCCGAGGCACTGGATGGCGTCTTCGATGTGCAGGCGGTCATCGTCGGTGGTGGCGACGAGTGCGGACTTGAGTCGGCAGGCAACTGGATGGGTGCTCCCGTGCGTGTCTCCCTTGATTCGCGTTCGGTCGATTCGATTCGCCTGACAATCGATCGCCGCATCACGAACGGTGCACGGGCACCGATTCGCGGGGTCGAGTGGATCGAGCGTCGAAGTGCGCTTCGATCCTCGGCGCTCGGGCGCGATGTCATCCAGCGTGCGGCTGTCGTTTTTCCAGCGGATTACCACAATGTCCGTGCAGCGCGCCGAGTCTGGCCCACCGTGTATGTGATTCCCTCGCAGGGCGAGTTCATGCAGCAGGTGGAACACATCGCGCAGATGATGTGGGTTGCCAGCGGAACCGAAGCATGGCCGAATGCCGTGCATGTTGTGCTCGATCCAAGCGGCCCATTCGGTCATCACGCGTTTGTGGACAGCATGGCCAACGGTCCATGTGCCGCCGCACTGGTGCAGGAGTTGATCCCTGCGCTCGAAGGACGCTTTCGGTTGATCCCCGAGTCCTCGGCACGCCTGCTGCTCGGACACGGGGCTGGCGGGTGGGCGGCGCTCTGGTTGGCAACGGAGTACCCACGGACATTCGGTGCTGCATTCGTGAGTTGTCCAGATGCGGTCGATTTTTCCAGCATCGTCGGAGTGGACATCTACCGAGACGAGTCACTGTTCCTCTCTCCGAGCGGTGAGGTGCGGGCAGCACTTCGTGTTCCATTTGGACCAAAGCATGATCTCGTCCCGCTCCGCATCGTGGAGGAGGTGCAGGCAGCGGCGGTCGTCTCCCCGCTTGGCCGCTCGGGAAACGCCTGGGATGAGTGGGCGGCTCGCTGCAGCCCAACGGGTGCGGCAAGTGGCATGCCCCGCAGGCTCTGTGATCCACAGACAGGTGCGATCGATCCTGTGGTCGTGGAATCGTGGAGTTCATTCGATCTCGTCCGCCGTGCCCGCAAGGATCGCGATGGTTCTGCGCGGACGCTCGCATCTGTGGCGCGCATCTTGGTGGGAGATCGCGACCGCCGCATGCGGGAGTGCGGAGTGGTGAATCTGCAGGGGGTGCTCCTCGAGCACATGCGGACTGCCGTGATCGAAGGGGAGGACTTCCCGATCGGCCCCGGGTGGATTGAAGTTGTGCGGGGCGCTGACGAGGCTGATGTACAAATGCTCGCGCGTCTGCGCTTCGCGTGGGAGATGCGCGATCATCTCGTACAGTGCGGGCATCAGGAGTGATCGCGGGTTCACCCGCGAAACCGTGCAGTCCATCGATCCAATTCCATGAAAGAAGTGCAGGACATCTGGTTTCGCCGCGCCAAGGAGTGCGGTTTCAGGGCTCGCAGTGCGTTCAAGCTGATCCAGATCGACGAGAAGAAGCGGCTTCTGAAACGAGGGCAGCGCATTCTCGATGTCGGTGCTGCGCCTGGTTCGTGGACGCAGGTCGCTGCCGAACGGGTGGGGCAGGCGGGTGTGGTGGTTGCGTTCGACTTGAAGGCGATCGAGCCAAAGGGCTTGCCGCCGAATGTCACTCTGCTCCAGGCAGACTTGGAAAAGCTCGAGGCAAGCGCGCTCGGCGGCGCGCTCTTTGATGTGGTCCTCAGCGACATGGGGCCTGATACTTCGGGCGATGCAGCGAGCGATTCCGTGCGGTCCGCGAGACTCTGCAACACGCTGCTCGATCGCCTGCCGTTCTGGCTTCGGAAGAAGGGTTCACTGGTGATGAAGGTCTACGAGGGCGGCGAGTATCCAGCACTGCTTCGTCGCACGGAGCGCCTGTTCGATGAGGTCAAGGGAATGAAGCCCGATGCATCACGGCGCGAGAGTGTTGAGATGTTCGTCGTCGGCAAGGGCTATCGTGGCGAGTCGGTGGTCGCATCAAACGCCATGGGAACGGGCCCTCGTGGCTGGTAGGTCGCGCGCATTTCGTTGGAGCATCGCTGCATGAGCCGCGCTCCCGACAGTGCCTTGCTGACCTCGCTGCGACTCTTTGGCGATGTCGTACTCATGCTGCCGCTGATCGACATGATCCGTCAGGATCATCCGCGGTGCGCGATCGACATGGTGGTTCCGAAGGGCGCGGCGGATCTCGTTCGGCATGATCCGCGGATCCGCCGATTCCTTGAGCATCAGCGGGGGAACTCCGGCTACATACTGAGAACGCTGCTGCGAACGGATTGGGCATTGACGCAGAACCTGTCCGATCGCTCCGTGTTGAGCGTTGCCTTTGCTGGTCGGCGGCGCCGCTTCGCAGCTGGCACACATCCTGTGCGACCGCGCGAGTTCTGGAAGCGGTATGTGCTGACGGATATCGCGCCCGTCCGCGGGGGCAAGCCTGTCATCAAGTGGTGTGTCACGCTTGCGCAGGCTGCGGGTATCGAGCCGCGTCGGTGCGAGGCGCGGCTGTTCTGGAGCACGGACGATGAGACGGCGGTCGCCAAGCTCCTCGATCCCTTTGGCGGCGCCGAGCGCTGCTTCGTCCTGCATGGATTCTCGCGATATCCCTACAAGGAGTGGCCGTTGGAACGGTGGATCGCCGTCAGTGATGCCATCGCCGGGCAACATGGACTGCAACCCGTGTGGACGGGTGCAGCGAGTGATGCACAGCGCATGCGCGAAACGGCAGCGCGTGCAGGCGTACAGCCCGTGCAGGCTGCGGGAGTCCTTGGGCTCGCGTCCATCTCATGCCTGCTCTCTCGCGCGCGCTTGTACCTCGGCGTCGATACAGCCGTCACACACATGGCCGCCGCCTGCAATGTGCCGATCGTGGCGGTCTATGGTCCGACCCCAACCCGAGGCTGGGCGCCGTGGAACAACTTCGCGCCAGTGGAGTACGACTTCCCTCACGCTGGCGGTTCTTTCCGAAATGGGCATATCAGCACCATTCAGGACCGATCGACTCATGAGCGCGATCTCGCTGCGGAGCCCTTGGACATGCAGCGCCCCACTGCATCCATGGCGGCGATTTCCATCGATGAGGTACTCGCGGAGGCCGAACATGTGCTGGCACTGCCCGATCCTCGCTGGACGGCAGGTGTCGGCATGGGTGGTTAGACAGTTGCCCGCATCGCAGTAATATCCATTCAGAACACGCGCCTTGCTGCGCACTCTGCACGAGCGCTGAATCGCCATGCAAACCAAATCTCCCGAAAGCAGTGGCACGACACCCGATCGACCAGCAGTGTCCGTGATGTGCCTCGACTTCAAGACAAAGGCGTACGCGCCGATGACCCTTGAGCAAGTCCGTGACGCAGGTCGATCCGGCAAGTTCTGCTGGGTGGATGTGCATCTCGACGCCGATGGCGGCGCACCCGCTGACGCGGTCGTGGCCCAAGGACTCTGCCCACCCGAGGTGCTCGATCATGCGCGACTGCAGGAGCCTGCGATCCAGTTTTCCAGATACGACGAGTGCATCCACTTGGTCCTCGTTGGATGCAGGCTGAACGGCGATGTGTTCAACCTCGAGAGGCTTGATGTGGTCATCTCGGCACACGCGATGGTGACTCTGCACCGCGGTGAACCCGATTTCCTGCGTGCCGTGAAGCGCGAGTACCTCACCGACTTCGTGCGGCACGCGGCGAGCCCGAGTTTCCTGCTCTACGAGTTGTGGGATCATTTGCTCGACCACTTTGCTTCAGTGCAGAAGTCCTTCGAGGATCGCGTGGTACTCGTCCAGCAGGCACTCGCGGGAAGCCCCGACGAGTCGATCTTCCGCGATGCGTCTGGGCTTAGTTCGCAGCTGTTGCACTTTCGTAAGGTGGTGTTGCCTGCTCGGACGGTGCTGGCCGATCTGTCCATGCGGAAGTCAGCCTTCGTGAGTGAAGCGTCGCAGGGATTTCTCGGCAACATGGTCGGCACCGTCGAACGGATTCTGCAGGATGTGCTCGTGGATCGTGACATCCTCTCCGACTCGCTGAACAACTACATGTCGATGGTGGCGCACAACACGAACAAGGTCATGAGCAAGTTGACCGTGGTAAGCGTCATCTTCCTGCCATTGACCTTCCTGTGCGGGGTGTACGGCATGAATTTCGAGGTGCTGCCTGAACTGAAGTATGAATGGGCGTACGGTGCGTTCTGGGGCGTGGTCATCGCCATCGCGCTCTCGCTGGTGCTGTTCATGCGGCGTATTCGGATGCTCTGATGCGAACGACCTGGGACGGAATCGTCACCGCCCTCTCGATTGCCGTTGCGATTGCCGTTCCAGTGCGGCTCGCATTCGATGTCGACCATCCACTCCTCGCCGTCCAAGGACTTCGGCTTGCGCAACTGGTGTTCCTTGCTGATTTGATCCTGCGCATTCGAGCGCGCTTCCAGGCGCGAACTGGGACATCGGCGACGGGGCCGACGAGGGAGGGCGCCGGTTGGATCACGGTGGATGCGATCGCCGCTCTGCCGTTGATGTGGTTGAGCAGCAACGGGATGGCCGCGCTGCCGCTGGTGGTCAAGGTGCTGCGAGTGGCCCGTTCCATGCATGCCTGGCGCGTCAGTCTGGTGCAGTGGAGCGACTCGCTGAAGCTGGCGTTCTTCGCATTCTGGGTTCTCATCAGTGCGCATTGGCTTGCATGCGTCTGGTCCACAATGACGCCGACGTACGAGGACGATGGACCGACCCGCTACCTGCAATCGATCTACTGGGTGATCGAGACGCTCACCACCATTGGCTACGGGGAAACAACGCCGGTGACGAACGTGCAACGCATTTTCGCACTGTGTGTCATGCTGTGTGGTGTCGCCGTGTATGGCTATGTGATCGGGAATGTCGCAAGCATGCTTGCGAAGCGCGATCCGGCAAAGGCACAGTACTTCGAGAACCTGGATCAACTCAATGCGTTCATCAAGTACCGCCGACTGCCAGCGGAAACTCGCAGGCGCATTCAGGACTACTACACCCATGTCTGGCAGGAGCGGCTCGGATTCGACGAGTCCCAGTTCCTCGAAACGCTGCCGAGCGGACTGCGGCGTGAGGTCGAGATGCATCTGAAGCAGCAAGTGCTTCGACGGATTCCCATTTTCTCCTCACTCCCCGCGGAGTTCGTGGATGCAGTGGCGCTGAGCCTGAAGCCGGACATCTATGTTCCCGGCGAGTTCATCTGCCGAGCCGGCGAGGAAGGCGACCGCATGTACTTCCTCATCACAGGCGTGCTTGAAGTGATCAAGTCGGATGGACAGGTGATCGGCACGCTGCGTCATGGCGACTTCTTCGGCGAGATCGCGCTCTTCAAGCGGCAGCCACGGATGGCGAGTGTCCGAGCGTCTGAGTACAGCGATGTCTATGCGCTGGACCGCAGCTCGTTCGAGATGCTGCTTGCACGCCATCCGGATGTCGCAGAGCAAGTGCGCGCCGTGGCAGAACGGAGAAGTGCCACGTGATGGCAGAAGGTCCCGTATTGTTCGGATTCATCTTGCAGTCGTGGGCTTCACTCGCCGTGTGCGTGCTCGTGTCGCTCCTGTTGGCGTTCACGGCTCGCTCGGGCAAGCGCCTGCTCGGCCTTCATGTCGATGGAGCCGCAGAGCGGACCGCCCATCATGTCGGCGTGGCGATGCTCACGCTGTTCACGTTCGTGATTGCCTTGGCATTGACGGATGCACGCACGAACTTTGATCGATCCCAGGCGGACATCCGCCGAGAAGCGCAGTTGATTCGTCAGATCGAAAGCCAGGTGCGGACGCTCGCCGCGGCGGGCGACATGGAGTCGAAGTCCCTCGTCCCGTCAGTCACCGCCAAGTACATCGCCATCGTGTCCACGCGTCAGCGAGAGGCGCTTGCCGATCAGCGGTATGCGCTTGACGAGGAGGCGTCGTCGATGCTCAGGCCAATCCGCGACCTTGGCATTCGAATGTCCGCGGAGGCAGCTGGCCGGCGGCTGATCGAAGATCTGGCGCAACTCGATCAGTGCAGGCAGGAACAGATCATCGATGCAAAGACCGAAACCTCTGCGCTCTTTTGGAGCGTTGCAGCGTTGCTGTTCTTCACCGCTGCGCTGCTCTTTGACTTCGGCGCTTTCGGGCGCAATGGGATACTGTTGACAACCCTGCTCGCGCTCGCGGTGGGAGCAGTGGTTGGTGTCACGGTCGAGCTCGAGAATCCCTTCGAGGGAATTGTTCGCGTCCTGCCCCTCGATGCCTATTTCTCGTTGGGTCCTCCGTGACATTGTCGTGGCAGGGCGTCGTCGGCAGATGATGGCCCGCCAAGATCCTTCTCCAGTGTTTCAAAGGCGAGGTCGCCGCGCTTTGGCAGCCCGAAGCGCGGCTGACCATACGGAAAAGGAGAAGTGATTCCCGTTCGCCGGTACCCGTGGCGTTCGTACCAGGCGATGAGCGTGTCGCGCTGAACGATCACCGTCATCGTCGCGCGCCGAAGCCCCCATGCCGACAGGATCACGCGCTCGGCTTCGCGCAGGAGGGTCTTGCCGATGCCAGCGCGTTGGAGTGCAGGCACAACAGACACCATGCCGATGACGCCCGCATCTGATTCGCGGACCAACTTCACGCAGCCGACGAGCGTTCCACCGTGCTCTGCAAGCAGCATGCACGAGCGCGGGTCTGCGATCAGCGCGCCCACCTCGGTCAAGTCCGTGCGCTGGCCATCGAGCAGGTCCGCCTCGGTGGTCCAGCCGATCCGACTGCCCTCACCGCGAAAAGCACTCTGGACAAGCGCAACAACCGCAGGACCATCCGCTGCCACCGCGCGGCGGAAGGAGATTTCGTGCAGAGCTCCAAACATTGCCGTGTGGGGAGTCGGATTGCCGTTCACTCGAAGAGCCACCATCGGCGTCGCATTCTCTGGCCGTACTGCAGGCCGAAACGCTGCCGCGCAATGCCTTCGATGTACTTCGCTGCTTCGGCGGGATCATCCGTCACATGGAAGAGCGATCGGTCTTCGGGTGAGATCGTGCCTTGGCTGATCAGGCGGCTTTCGATGAAGTCGGTCAACTCATCCCAGTAGCTCCGACCGACCAGCACAACGGGAAATCCCGCAATCACCTTGGTCTGGATCAAGGTGATCGCCTCGAAGAGTTCATCGAGTGTTCCGAAGCCACCCGGCAGGACGACGAATCCGTAGGAGTACTTGACCAGCATCACCTTCCGGACGAAGAAGTAGCGGAAAGAGATGACCACATCGCAGTAGGGGTTTGGCTTCTGTTCGAATGGAAGGATGATGTTGCATCCGAGCGAGGGTGCACCGACATCCCTCGCACCGCGGTTTGCAGCTTCCATGATTCCGGGTCCGCCCCCTGTCATGACGCTGAACCCGGCACGGCCAAGTTCAGCCCCCACAGACCTGCCAAGTTTGTACCAGTGGTTTTGTTCGTCGAATCGAGCACTGCCAAACACGGTCACACAGGGGCCAACAAAGTGCAGATGCCGAAAGCCGCGCAAGAACTCGACGCAGATGCGTAACAGACGGGCCAATTCCTCGAGTCGAGGGCGCGGACCAGTCAGACTGAGTGGATCGGGTGGTTGGAGTCGCCCTGCCGATGGCGTGGAAGTAGTCGCGTGCATTTTGGCATGAATCATAGAGAGCCATCGCGTGGTCTTTAGCATTGGGGCATGCAATGCACCGAGATCACACAACTTCGGTTTGCTTGGGCTGGGCAAGCGTGGCGAAAGTGGCAGCGACTGCTGGGCATTCTGCTGGCGACCCTGGCAGTCGAGGCTGTTCATGCGCAGGTGGATCCACTGCGCAGTTCGGACCTGATCGAGCGTCTCACGCGCAGCGGTTTCGAGCAGCAGCAGCAGGCAGTCGTGCTGGATGCTTACGAGAAGCAGGTGGAACGCTTCGTGCAGTGTGTGCGAGATTCCACGGCCGCATGGCAAGCTGCACTCGCGGTGCGACCGATGGATCAGGCTGCGGCAAACGCGCTTGTGGGGCGCGGCAGGGCAGCGGCGTCGGAGTTGGATGCCGTCGAAACACCGATCGTGGAAGCCATTCGAAAAGCTGCGCGCCCCGACCAGGCGACCGCAGTCGATGAAGTCCTGGCGGAGTTGGAGCAGCGAAGGAACGTGGCGATCTGGAAGGCCGCGCTCGGTCCTCGTGCACAGCCCCGCCCAGTCGATTGGCAGCAAGTCTCGAATCGACTTCAGCTGACGGATGCGCAGCGAGGTCTGCTCGAGGAACGGCTCAAGATTCTGGGCGGGGACCGCACAGCAGCAACACGAGTCATGCGTGATACAGCGCTTCAGTTGCCGCTCGCACGCTTCAAGTCACGGGGCGAATCGCCTGCGTTGGGATCGGTGATGCCGCTCTTGCCTCCGGTTGTGGAGAACCGTGATGGGGATTCGCAGGCGAATGGCGACGCCGACAGCGCGCCACAAGCCTTCGATCCAGAACTTGGCAAGAACTTGCTTGCAGCGCTGCTGTCTCAGGGTCAGAGTGGCATGCAGGAAGTGGCGGCCGCCCGTGCCAGACTTGCGGAGTGCGATGCGCAGATCATCGATGCGCTTTTGGTTCAGTTGAACGGGCGTGGAAAGCTTCGGCTGCTCAGCGGCGTCGCGACGCGATCTGGAATTGGTCAAGTACGAGAGGGAGTCACCGTACTCCAGCGAGTCGTGGCGAGCGGTCAGGCACTGGATGCCGATCGTTTGTCGCGCATCGATGCTGCTCTCGATCGGTGGGCGTCGGTGTGGTGGCCCATCGCTCGCAGAGACTTCACCAGTCGCGCGGCAAAGGGTGGATTGAATGAATTGTTGGCGCAGGGCGAAGCGGCGCAGGGTGGCTCGCAGAAGCAGGCTCAGGAGGCGACGGCGCGTGCGGCAGCAGAAATCGCGGAGATTGCGCCGGACTTCGGTCCACAGTTGTTGGCTCGTCTGCGTGGCGGAGCGGCCAGCGGTCTCGCGTTGCCGGATGTCAACGGCGGGGTCATTGTCGATGCCGCCGAGGTTCAAGGAGGAGGGCAGGGCGATGGGCAGCCGGTGATCTTTGCAGCAACGACCCTGTCGTTCACCGTGTCGGACGATGAACTCGCATTGGGCGATGCGGACTTCGAGAATGTCGAGATCATGGTTGGCGATCAGGAAGACATGATGTTTGGGGGCGAGGCCTTCGCATTCGATGGCGGTCCCGGAGAAATGGGGATGGCCGCCTGGAGCGATTCGGAAGTGGGCGACGCCGCAGGCGATGGCGGTGTGTTGTCGCTGTTGTTCGGGGTCGGGTCGACACGACTCCAGCAGCCGATCAAGATGGAGCAGGTTGAAGGTGCGCTCGCGGCCGCCGGCGTTGGAGCAGACCTGATGCCAGTGGTGGAACAGCTTCTCGATGATGCCGAGTCATCGGTGGTCGAGCAGCGCGAGAAGGTGAAGCAGGCAAGTGGCGGAGTCCCCATCGGCGCGGGGCTCATGGTGATGGGTGAAGATGGATCGCTGCAGCAGGAGTCATCCAAGCGTTCGCAAGAGCGTGCAGCTGCGGCGGCAGTCGCGCGCGAGGCGATCTTCGCCGCAGAGAGCGGCATGATCGAATCGTCCCTGATGCCTCTCACGGACACGAAGCGGACATCTGCAGTCGCATGGATCGTGCCGTGGCGTGCGCTCGCCAAGGAACGCGCTGCAGCGCCGAGCGTTTCCATGTCAATGTTCCCGCAGGTTTCTGGTGGTGCCCCTGACCGCGGTGATCCGTTGGTTGCTGTGATGCGTTCACAGTTGTCCGCTGCGGACTGGTGTGCGGCCGGACCGACGATTGCAACGGAGTGCACCACCCTGTCCACGCTGACGCGCGCTTGGGCCGATGCCGATGAAGTGGAACGAAAGGCCCGCCCGAAGCCGATGATGCAGCTTCCGCCGCCGCCGCCGCCGCCGAAGCCCGCAAGCGTGCCGCCCCAGGTACAGGGTGGCCCGCCGCAGTTGGTGACAATTTCACCGCCCGTGTCGATCACCTCGGTATCACGCGGCAGGGCGGACTTGGAAACTGCGGCAGCAAAGACCGAGGATGCCGCGCAAGCCGTGCGCGCGGGATGCGGGTCCATGGTGCAGCGCGTGAAGGCGGTGCTGCCCCCGGATTCGGCACAGCGGTTGCAGGATGCATGGGATGATCAGCGATTCCCCCGCGAGCTCGCGGATGCCACCAGTCCGGCAAACCGCTTGGACGAGGCAGAAGCGCTCGCAGGAAATGGGCCGAGCGCTCCATCCATTCGAGCGCTTCGGAGCGCATGGGAGCAGCGATACCGTGCCAACCGATCGCAGATCGTTGCGGCGTGTGAGAAGCGTTCCGACCAGTCTGCATCGATCATTGCAGCACTGCGATTTGAGCGGGATGAGTTGAATCGCCGAGTGCTTCGCAGCCTCGGAGCGCTGTCCGCTGGCGCACCGTAGCCTTGCGTCATGGCGAATCTCCCATCGTGGTGCGGTCGAATCAACGGACTGCTCTGGCAAGTGATGCAGTGTGTGCTGATCGGGTCATGCATGGTTGCGTGCAGGACTGGGTCGAGCGATGTCGCCACGCTGCTGAGTGGACACTTTGCCAGCACAGCGCAGTCGAAGGCAGACAGCGAGTATTTCGATGTGCGTCTTCACATGGTGCGCATTTGGCACTCTCGAAGCGATGGCATCTGGTTGTATGTGGAACAGGCGATGGAATCGGCGCCCTGCAAGCCCTACCGACAGCGCATCTACCGTGTGACGGAGCGTCCATCCGGCGAGGTGGTCAGCCAAGTCTTCGAGTTGCCCGATGCGGCCGCGTTCATCTGCGCATGGGCTGCACCTGAGCGCTTCGATTCCCTTGAGCCAGCCAAGTTGACCGAACGCGAAGGATGTCAGATCACGCTGTGGAAGAAGGCCGGCGTATGGAGTGGGTCGACGGATGGACAGTCGTGTCTCAGTTCCCTTCGCGGAGCGACCTATGCCACTAGTGAGGTACGGCTCGCCCCGGATCGCATCGAGACATGGGACCGCGGCTTCGATGCGCAGGAGAAGCAGGTGTGGGGCGCACGCAAGGGCGCGTACATCTTCGATCGCCTCCCGGAGACGCCCGCCAATCCATGCGCAAGTTCGACGGTCGCCGCTTCAGCGGGCCAGTGAACGGCGCGTGTGCGCACGCGATGCAGCAATGACTTTCGCTGCAGCTTTCGGCGCGGCGGCGCACTCGAGCAGGGCTTGAAGCATCAGTGGAGCCACGATCGTTGCGTCGCTCTCGATCACGAACATCGGCGTTCGTTCCGTGAGTTTGTCCCAAGTGATCTTCTCGTTGGGGGTGGCGCCGGAGTAGGAGCCGTAACTCGTCGTGCTGTCGGAGATCTGGCAGAAATATGCCCAGGGCTTCACGGGACGCTGCAGGTCGTACTTGATGCTCGGCACGACGCAGATGGGGAAGTCGCCCGCAATCCCGCCGCCGATCTGGAAGAAGCCGACGCCGCGACCTGACGAGAGTCCGCGATAGTCCTCGTAGAACCGTGCCATGTACTCAATCCCGCTGCAGGCAATCGACGCTGGGAAGTCGTTGTGCTTGACATGGGATGCGAAAATGTTGCCGAAGGTTGAATCTTCGTAACCGGGAACCACCATCGGCAGTCGCGCCTTCGCGGCGGCCAAGAGCCAGCACTCGCTCGGGTCGCCTTCGAACTTCGACCGAGGAAGCGAGAGAACGAGGTCGTAGAAGTATTCGTGCCAGAAGCGGCGCTCTCCTCGTTCGCCTGCACGCTTCCACATCGGCACGAGGACCTTCTCGACGGCGCGGAACGCCTCGTCTTCGGGGATGCTGGTGTCAGTGACTCGACGCATGCGCTGCTTCAGGATGCGCGTGTCGTCGCGCTTGGTGAAGTAGCGGTACTCGGGGAAGTCCTTGTAGCTGTCATGCGCCACGAGCCGGAAGAGCGACTCCTCCAGATTGGCTCCTGTCACGCTCAGTCCGTGCACCAATCCGCTTCGGATGGCAGGTGCGAGCGAAATCCCCAGCTGCGCGCTGCTCATCGCGCCAGCGACTGCCCAGAACATCTTTCCGCCGGCGGACACATGATCCCAATATGCAAACAGCGCATCGCGCGTACTTCGTGAGTTGAAGTTGCGGTAGTTGTCCGCGACGAAACGCAGGATCGGCAGATCGTTCTTTCGCATGGGGCGAGTGTTGTACCGCAATCCAACTCAGCGCGAAGCATGGTGGAACGGGCGGTTGTTCGGATGGCGGCTGCCGCCTATAAATGAAAGCCTGTTGCGTGCCTCGGCATCGCGATAAGCGCATGAGCCGCAGGCTCCGAAGAACACTCCATGCAACCATCCTTCGCGAATCGGACTGATCTGCAGCACAGCCTGTTCGCGAGGCTGTCATCCATGTTCGCAAGCGAAGTTCCGCTGTATGACCGCAGCTTGGCGGTCAATGAACTCGTCAATGGAACTGTGTGCGAACTGCTGGCGGAGCGATTCGTGGGCCTGCGCGTCACCGCGGAGGAGGTCACTCGAGCAAGTGCAGAGCGCCACGGCGCCATCCGAATCGGCAGACCCGACGAGTACCGATGGATCGCCCGCTTCTTCGGCGTCTTCGCCATGGAGCCGCACAACTTCTACGCAATGACCGATATCGGAGCGAAGAGCCAGCCGGTGATCGCAACGGCGTTCCGCTCCGCTTCGCGTCCCGAGCACCGCGTGTTCACATCGTTGCTCGTGACGGATCGATTCGATCCCGCCACTCGCCGCCGGATCGAGAACGCACTCGCCGATCGAACGGTGTTTTCCGAGCGCGCGCAAAGCCTGATCGAGCAGTGCGAGCAGGAAGGCGGCCTGACTCGAACGGATGGCGAAACGCTGATCACGGAGGCATGCACCAAGATCTTCAAGTGGACAGGTCGCGCACGCGACCACGGCCTGTACGCGGATCTTTGCAAGGCTGGCTTCAAGATCGCGGCCGATATCGCCTGCTTCGACTCGCATCACCTGAACCACCTCACCCCGAACACACTGTGCATCGACCTCTCCACGGCGGTCATGAAGTTCTGCTTTGGGCAGGTCGATGGGACACAGTTCGTGACGCGTGCACACGAGGTGCTCGGCCGCCTTGCGTCGACGGCCGATCGCCACTGGCTTCGCCTGCACTTGCCGCACATCGGGCCAACGGCAGTGGATGCGTTCGAGATCGCTTCCGTGGGTCGCCGAACGATCGAGCAGCTGGCAGGACAACTGCTGCATCGGTTGGGCGAACCAAAGTTCCAGTTGGCGAAGATCAAGAACGCGGGCTTCAAGGACTTCACCGAGGGTCCTCCGGATGGGACGCCAGTCCTCCTGCGTCAGGATGCCTACCGCGCCGTCGCAGAGCACGTGTCGTTTACGGAGCCCGACGGCAGCATCGTGCAGGGCGAACATACGGCACGATTCGGGGAGATCGAGGAGCGCTTCTACGCAACGACTCCCACGGGACGCGCGATGTACGACGCGTGCCTTGCCGAATCGGATCGTGCCAATGGTGGAGCGGTGCACGATATGAACGACCTCGCGGCGCACGAGCGATCGCTCGCGGCGCCGTTTGCCCGAATCCCCAAGACGCTGGAGCATCTGGTTGTCCAAGGGTTGGTGCACGCGGAGTGGGAGCCGACGGCGGAGGGATTGGCCGCACGAGGCACGATCGACACGCACGACTTCACCGAACTGCTTCGCCGGGGGCTCGTTCGCTGTGAGGGCATCCGCTACGAGGATTTCCTGCCCATCAGTGCGGCGGGAATCTTCGCCAGCAATCTGAACCAGTATGGAACTCGCGCCGAAGGAGCGGCGCCGCACACATACACCAAGGCGGATCTCGAGGTGATCATCGGGCGGCCGATCATCGATGCGGACGCCGCCTACGCAGCGACCGAACGCGAGTCGAAACAGCGCACGGAAGTTGCGCTCGGGCTTGTGTCGGAGCAATCCTTGCAGGAACGCATGCGACGCATGCTCTCGTGGCTCGATGAAACCGATGCCATGGCGCGTGAGCACTTCCAGTCTCCTTCGTTGCGGGTGAACACGAAGCCCGATCAGACTCCCGTGACCGTTGCGGACCATGCGATTGAGCAGCATCTTCGTCGCGCGGTCGGGCAGTGTTTCCCAGAGGATGGGATCGTCGGGGAAGAGCATGGACAGGTTGCGAGCAGAAGTGGGTGGACATGGACCATCGATCCCATCGATGGCACGCTGGCATTCATGAGCGGTGTTCCTCTGTTCGGGACGCTGATCGCGGCTTCCTATGGCGGTGTTGCGCTCACCGGCGCGTGCTCGATGCCTGCTCTTGGCGAGCGCGTGTGGGCATCAGCCGGAGGTGGCGCGTGGTGGCAGCGCGCGGACAGCGGCACTCTTGGCACGACGCAACAGCGCGCGGTCGACCGTGCCCGCGTACGCCATGGTGCATCGCTGGCGCGAGCGCTGATTTGCACATCCGGGTCGGAGTTCTTTCGACGGAGCAAACGAATGGATGCATGGGAACGCCTCGCGCGCGAAGTGGGTTCACTGCGCGGTTGGAGCGACTGCTACGCGGGCGTTCTGCTCGTGACGGGACGCTGCGACGGCTGGGTGGATCCTGTCATGGCGCCGTGGGATATCGGTCCATTCCCCCTCCTGGTGCGTGAGGCGGGGGGTATCTGCACCGACTGGGGCGGGCGGAGCAAGGAAAGCCCGCCTCTGGAGAGTGTCTGTGCGGCATCGGATGGACTTCATGTGGAACTGCTGCGACTTCTGCAGGAATCCATCGGATAGTTTCCTGTGGTGCGATGTCGTCCTCGGTCATCCAATCAGGCGTTCACGCTGGTCGAACTTCTGGTGGTGGTAGGCATCATCGTGGTTCTCGTAGGGATCCTGATTCCAGCATCTGGAATGATCCGCGCGCAGATGTTCGCGACCAAGAGCCAATCCAACTTCAAGCAATGGGGCTTCGCGATCGTCCAGTGGGGCAACTCGCACAAGGAGCAAATCCCGTGGGAGGGAGCGAAAGACACGCCGGGAATGTCAACGAACTTGACGCAGGATGTGTTCTGGCCCAATGCGCTCGCGCCGCTCGTCGGCGAGCGCCCCTACAGCGAGATGGTCGAGGATGCCTTTGCGCAGCAAGTGCATGTCGCCAACTGGGACAATCACAACTCAGTGTGGACTGACCCGGCTGCGCGCCCAATGAATGCGGAACCTTGGCCTTTCGGCGCCGTGGGAAGACAGGGGATCTCGCATGGCTTCTGGTTCTGCTATGTGATGAACATCCGGCTCAACCAAACATTGCTGCTCAACGCAGGGCTGCCGAGTGACTCATTCCAGAAACTCGTTCGGCAGAGCCACATCACCGCGCCCGACCGAACAGTCGTGATGCTCGAGATGCGCGCGAACCCCGCTGAGCTGCCGCCCGACGATCCTGGGTTCAACAGGAATCTTGATCGAGCTGCATGCAGTTGGAAGCGCCTTGCCGCGCGCCACTTCAAAGGTGGTCATATCAGTTTCGCCGACGGGCATGTCGCATGGTTCACGAACGAGCAAGCGACGACGAATGCGCAGGGCAGTCGCCTGACATCAACGCCGGGCGGCGACTGGAACACGAACAAGTTGATTTGGGATCCGATCGGTCCCGCACTCAACTGATGCGTATCGCAGCGATCTCGAGAGCCGTCAGGGGCACGGTCCCCATGCGCTGAGCATCACCGCAAGATCGGCTCCATCCGTCGAGCCGCTGCCGTCGAGATCGCCACCACTTCCGCCCCACGCCGCGAGGAGAGCAGCAAGGTCGCCGCCTTCGACGGCAGAACTGCCATCGAGGTCCGCTGGACATGACGGAGCGATGTCGACATTCGTCACTGTCACGGAGATGTAGTCGTGACCGATCTCGTCGTTCGGGCGTTCCCCGTACACGAGGAACCGAATCGTTCCATCGCCTGCGATGTAGTTGGACAGATTCTCGCTCGTGAACCCGGTCATGATGCCGTCGGCATTGCCAGCCCAGCAATCGATGTAGCGGTTCTGTCCGACGCGACCACTGAAGTCGCCCCAGTTGTTGAGCGACAGATTCCAGACATACAGCTCGACTTGAGTGCAAAAGTCGGCGAAGCCCTCCAAGCGCACGGTGAGCTGGTCGATGTCAGCCAGAGGCTGTGTGATCGTGAAGCGGAAGACATTCGTGCTTTCGTTGCCGGAGGAGAGTGCCGCAGGCACGTAACGATTCGTATCCGTGATGCTCCCAGTCGAATTCGATGTCGCAAGCGCGGTGTAGTTGGTGGCCGTCAGGGCAGTCGTCGCGGGATTGTTGTTGGCATTGACATTCGTCCATGAAGCCGTCTGCCGACCAGTGCCGAACTTGTTCACGCCAGCACCCGAGGAAAAGTCGTACACCGTGTCCGATCCAGTTCCAACCTGAAAAGCGTTGCTGATGGCAACGACCGTGTCGCCATCCGCGGCGCGTGCAGTCACGCGCACTCGCACGGCCGTCGACGCAATGGCCGGCGTGGTCCAGTTGTACGAACCCGAATCGGCAAGCGCGCTCGCGATGTTCGTCCAAGTGACGCCGTCGTCCGCCGAATAGGCGAGATCGACATTGGAAAGCGGCGCATTGTTGGTGTCGGTCGCATTCCATTGAATGCTCCGCGTCGATCCCGCCACCCACATCTCGCCCCCACGCGGAGCCGTGATGTGTGCTGCGGGGATGAGATTGGTGAAGCGGGGCACCTGCTTCACGATGCAGTGGATCGCACCGGATGCGCCAATGATGCTCGAGCACTGGATCGGGACGATGGTGACGCCGGGGCCCGCCGCCGCCTGCCACTTGGCGAGCGCATCGGCATCCCGCGTGTTGTAGGAGGCGCTGCCGCCTGGCGCGAGAGCCGTTCCGTAGCACGGCACGAAGATGCGGTTGTTCACGCGGAACGCGTTGGCATAGGTGTAGTGCGTGGAAGACACATTCCAAGCTTGAGGGCGGAAGACTTCGAAGCCCAAGCCTTGCATGTACGGAACGGCATTGTTCGTGACACTGATCGCGGTTGCGTTCGAGCCAGCAATGAACTCGCTGATGACCGCCGTGTTCTCGTCCACCAGATACATCCACATGTCGATGTGCCCAGTTCCATCGACGGAAAAGGGAAGCTGCGGAAGAATGTGGAGCGTGTCGATGCCTTGGAAGGATTGGTAGAGCTCGCGAATCAACGCGTCCGTGTGGCCCCCAGAAGTTGGATTGTCAAGCGTGATCAGCGCAGTGCAGAAGCCCGTGCGATTCGGGCCGGGCTGGAAGTTTCCGCCTGAGTAGTAGAGCCCCTGATCAAAGCTTGGAACGCCGAGGGTGCCGTCAGCCACCAGCGTCGGAATGAAGTTGTCCTGCGGGCGGTTTGGGTAATAGTGGCTGTCGACCGCCGCGAGGGTGCCGCCTTGGAAGATGAAGTGCGGACCGTAATCGCGCATCCACACGGAATTGTTCGGCTGGATGATGAACACCACCTTGCTGAGGTTGGCGCCCGCGCCGCTGAAGGCGGTTGCCGCCGAGGTGGCTGTCGACTGATTTGCAACGACCACATAAGCGATCTCATCGAACGCCGAACTCGAAGTCAACGATGCCACGAGTGCAGTCACGACCGAGTTCCAAGTGTTGCCGTACTGATAGAGCACACCGCGGGTTGGCGCGTACTCGGGTGGCGAGGAGATCAGTCCGGTTGAGGGTTCCTCCGCAACTCCGCCCAGATCGAGGGCATAAGGAAAGAGCGACTGGTTTGGGTTGTAGGGGGTCCCGCCCTCCCGCACGCGTGTCAATGTCGAGACATGCTCTTGCTCATCACCAACCGCGGGATTTGCACGGGCTCGTTCCCTGAAGTTCTCGCCGCTGTTCTGGGCACGGGCGGAGGCGGCAAAGACCAATGTTGTTGTGCAGACAAGAACCGACACAGCGGAAGCCCAAATCGACATGGATGAACTCCTGTGGAGAGCAAGTCAGAGCAAACCGAACAAATGAAATCTAGCCCGACTGCTGGGCAAGTCGACCCGCATGTTTCAACTTTGCGCAAAAATGCACTTGCCGCCACCGCAAAAGCCACGGAGAGATCGCGGCTCGCATCGACTCCTTGCGAATGCGGTCAGAAGTCCAGCTTGAGTCCGGCGTAGACGCGGGTGTCATCGGGGTTCTGTCCCGCCGGCACCTGCGACTGGAATTGCCATCGCACGCCGCCAAGCAACGACAGACCCAACTCTGGGTCGATCTTCATGGACCACTCAGCGCGCGCAAGCACGAGGTACTGGGAAAAGTCCTCGAAGCTCGGTGCGATCCAGGCGCTCGCCTCCAGAGTCTGCACATCACTGATGAGCCACTTTCCCTCCAACTGCCCATACAACTCTGCCCGTGTCAGATTGATGCTGCCGAATTCGCGGGTGGCACCTGCGCCGATCTTGCCTGTCAGTCCGACTGGCGGTGCGATGTAAAAGCGGTAGCCAACTCCGCCCCAGCCCGACAGTCGCTGCTCCCAATTCTGCAGCTGGTCCATCTGCCCCTGGACCTTGCCGAAGAGCAGCCACCGCGTTTCCTTGATGAAATAGTCATAAACGCCCGTGACCAACAGATTGTTGTCCGTTTGCGCACTGTCGACATTGCGGAAGAAGTACTCAGCGCTGAGCTGCAACTTCTCGACATCAGGATCCTCGTACACGGCGCCGGCTGCAACTCGAAAATCGAGCTGTTCAACATTCGCGTCGACGTAGTTCACATTGGCCGCAAAAGCGAACTTCCATTTCGATGGAGGTGGCTTTTCCTCCGCCTTCGGCGCCTCGGCCGTTGCCTGAGCAACGGCAGCTGGCGCGCTCGATGCGGCATTGCCAAGCGAAACATCAGCCGCAGCGACGGCAACCTGAGCCGGCACCTGTGCACCCGTCGGGTCCGCTGCCTGCGGGGGAGGGGGAACCGCGACTGAAGCGACGCTTGCTCGCGCGAGCGTGATCTGTCCGAGGATTGGATGCTTCAACACAACCGATTCGGCGGACTCAGAAACCAGTTCTCCGCGGAGCACATCGCCTCCGACGAGTTGAACGACGACAACGCTGCCCGGTGCGGGGGGGGGCGCTGGCGCGGGAGCGGGAGCCGCTTGTGCTGGCGCGGTCGGCGCTGGATCTGCGGTCTGGCTGAGTGCAGGCGGGCAAACTGCGCACGCCGCAACCGCAGCGAGTGCAATTCGCACGGCCATTCGGCTGCCGAGTCGCCAGAAAGTGCGAGTTTCAGCTCTTCCGCAAGTTTGGAATCGCATGAGCGACAACCTATCCGCAATGAAGAAAAGTGTGTTTTGGGCTCGCAAAGAAACGAACCGTGCCCCGTCCAACCCAATGACCCCATCCAGATCTCGGGTTAGGTCAGTTCCTTCCGCGGTCTGGGGCGCGATAACTCTCGCGCGGGGTCGTCACCTGCACAGTTCGCGGAGTTGGCGTGAGCCCGCGCACCTGCGCCGCTTCCCGAAAGCACTCGAGGGTGGTCGTGGTCAAAAAGCTCGTAATGTCCTGCTGCATCTCCACAAGGCGATGGTGCAGGGCACACGGTTCGCCGACCCCGCACACGCCGCCTCCAAAGGGGCAATTGTGCGTGCGTTCCTCCCGTTCAAAGATCTGATGAACGGACTTGAGGGTGATTTCGCTTGGGGCACGCGCGAGGGCGTATCCACCACCGGGCCCCGGCGAACCAACAACCAAGCCCGCCTGCGAAAGAGTCGACAGGATCTTTGCCACCATGGGGGCTGGGAGCCCGCGCTGATGAGCGATGTCAGTCGCCGACAGCCGCGTTTTCCCGCCGTCCCACACTTCCGCCAAGCGGCTCAGCGCGCCAATCGCTCGCTCTGTTTGTTTTCCATACATCTCGGGGGATTTGTCCTCTCTGCGCGTGGATTGAGAATTGCAATCTCAGAATCACTGATATAATACTCCGAGTTCGTTTCGCGTCAATATGGTCGTTCTTTCCCCCAATCCACTTTTTTGAGCTTCCAAATCACAGAAACACAGGTAGGCAAATCATGGTTTCAGCGAATCAGCCAGGTCCCAGCGATCCAACGGCAGCCCCAATTCTCCTCGACCGTTTCAGTTACGACGACGACATCGTCCGCAAGTTCGTTGGCGCGACCTTGCTTTGGGGCGTGGTCGGCATGTTGGTGGGAGTTCTCATCGCGTTCCAACTCACCTATCCCAAGGCCAACCCGGCGGAGTGGTTGAGCTTTGGTCGGCTCCGTCCGCTGCACACCAACGCGGTGATCTTCGCCTTCGCCGGCAACGCCATCTTCGCAGCGGTCTACTACTCGTCGCAGCGGCTCCTCAAGGCGCGAATGTTCAGCGACCTGCTCAGTCGCGTGCACTTCTGGGGATGGCAGGCGATCATCGTCGCGGCGGCCATCTCGCTTCCACTCGGTTGGACCCAGGCGAAGGAGTACGCGGAGCTGGAGTGGCCGATCGACATCGCCGTCGTGTTGGTGTGGGTCGTGTTCGCGGTGAACTTCTTCGGCACGATCGCGAGGCGACGCGAGCGCCACCTCTATGTCGCGATCTGGTTCTACATCGCCACGGTCATCGCGATTGCGGTGCTCTACATCTTCAACAACCTGGCGATGCCAAGCGGCTGGACCAAGAGCTACTCCATCTATGCGGGCAGTCAGGATGCATTCATGCAGTGGTGGTACGGACACAACGCAGTTGCATTCTTCCTCACGACGCCATTCCTCGGGCTGATGTACTACTTCCTGCCCAAAGCAGCGGAACGCCCGGTCTTCAGCTACCGGCTGTCGATCGTGCACTTCTGGAGCCTGGTGTTCGTGTACATCTGGGCGGGACCGCATCATCTGCACTACACAGCGGTGCCCGAGTGGGCCAGCACGCTCGGCATGCTGTTCAGCGTCATGCTGTGGATGCCGTCGTGGGGAGGAATGATCAATGGGCTCTTGACGCTGCGCGGAGCATGGAACAGGGTCACCACCGATCCAGTCCTCAAGTTCTTCGTGCTCGGCATCACCTTTTACGGCATGAGCACCTTTGAAGGTCCGCTCCTGAGCGTGAAGAGCGTGAATGCACTGAGCCACTACACCGACTGGACCATCGCGCATGTGCACGCGGGGGCGCTTGGCTGGGTCGGCTTCATGGTGTTTGGCATGGTGTATTGGCTCGCGCCGAGGCTCTTGCAAGCGCCCATTGCCCGACCCGCCTGGGTGAATCTCCACTTCTGGCTCGCGACCATCGGCATTGTGCTTTACATCGTGCCTATCTACGCGGCGGGGCTCACGCAGGGGCTCAATTGGCGAGCGTTCAACGATGACGGCGTGCTGCAATACGACTTCCTCTCGACGGTGACGAAGTTGATGCCGCTGTACTGGATGCGGACCATCGGTGGATCCCTGTACTTGGTTTCGGCGGTGCTTTGCTGCGTGAATCTCCTGATGACGTGGCGCGCTCGACCTGCCCGATACGAAGTGCCGGTGTACGCAGCAGCGCCGCTGAAACGCAATTGGACGCCTGACCCATCGCCCCCGTCGGGATTGCCAACCGGTGTGGTGGTGGACATCGCGCACCCCATCTGGCGATTCTGTTCGCTTGGCTGGCATCGCAACCTCGAGGCGATCCCGATGGTCTTCACGGTGTGGGTGGTGATCGCCGTGATCGTTGCCACGCTCTTCGAGGCGATCCCGATGTTCACCATCCGAAGCGACATTCCCCGAATCGCCAGCGTGATGCCGCTCACGCCATTGGAGTGCATTGGGCGGGACATCTACGTCGCCGAGGGCTGCGTGAACTGCCACTCCCAGATGGTGCGGCCGTTGGTCGCCGAAACCGAACGCTACGGCGAGTATTCGAAGCCTGGCGAGAGCGTGTTCGACCATCCCTTCCTCTGGGGCAGTCGTCGCATCGGTCCCGACCTCGCACGCGAGGGCGTGCGGAATCCGAGCGCCCTCTGGCATGTTCGCCACTTCCTCAATCCTGAGAGCACCAGTGCCGGATCGATCATGCCGCCGTATCCGCATCTCTACGAACAGCCGCTCAACGAGGCATCCGCGATGCCGGCGATGCGCGCGCTGCAGGGAGTCGGCGTTCCCTACCGCGAGGAGGAGATCGCAGATGCCGCGAACCATGCACGGACACAAGCGCTGGCAATCGAGCGACAACTGATCACCGAGAACGGTTCGGCGCAGGGGGTCGAGGGGCTGCGCGAAAGGCGCATCGTTGCGCTGGTGGCATACATGCAGCGGCTCGGCACCGACCTCCATCGTCCTGTTGCGCAGCCAGCACTCGCTGACGGGGGGAAGCATCCATGATCCTGATTGCATCGGCGTCGGTCATCAGCCTGTTGCTTGCAGCGAGTGCATTCATCGGACTGATGATCTGGGTGTTCGTGCTGGTGCCGCGCTCCGCGTGGCAACGCGATGCACAACTCCCGCTGCAATCCGACGAGCCATCTCGTCCACATCACTCCCATCGATCTGAGGCAAGCGACAAGGAACAGTCATGAACCATGAACGATCACACGACCCGACCCGAAACCCCGCCGAAGAAGCACTGCTGCTCGCACACGACGCTGACGGCATCCGCGAGTTCGACAATCCCATGCCAGCCTGGTGGACATGGTCCTTCTGGGCAACCATCGCCTACTCCTGCCTGTATGCGATGTACTACATGTTCGGCGCGGGACCGAACGCGGCCACCGATTACGACGCAGATGTCAGCGCGCACTGGCAGGTGCAGGCTGAGCGGCTTGGAGAACTCAAGCCAGAGCCAGCCGTCATCGCACGATTGATTGCCGACCCGCGCATGATGCAGGCGGCATCAGGGCTCTTCGGCGCGAACTGCGCGGTCTGCCACGCGAAGGACGGCGGTGGATTGACGGGCCCGAATCTCTGCGACGACGAGTGGATCAATGTGAAGACAGTCGCCGACCTGTTCCCCGTGATATCGGCAGGGGTTCCGCAGCGAGGCATGCCTGCATGGGACAAACGCTTCACTGAGTCCCAGCGCGTCCTGCTCGCGGCGTATGTGGCGCACTTGCGCGGCAGCACGCCGTCTGCTCCGAAGGCCCCACAGGGAAACACCATCGCTGCGTGGACCCTGCCAGCCGCAGAGCAAACGGCGAAGGAGTGAGAGATGACGAACATCTCGCTCCCGCAACTCGACGAGCGCGTCCTTTCGACGCTCAATGCCGATGGATCGCGGCGCTGGCTCGAGCCGCGCGTCAGCCAAGGGCGATTCTGGCGTCGCAGGCTTGCGGTTGCGGTTGTCTTGATCCTGCTCTTCACCGCACTTCCGTGGATTCGCATCAACGGCAAGCCGCCCGTGCTGCTGAATGTGATGGCGAGGCAGTTCACCTTCTTCGGATCGACCTTCCGACCCACGGAGACGCTCCTGCTCGCACTGCTGATGCTGTCGATCTTCGTGACGATCTTTCTCGTCACCGCGCTGTTCGGGCGAGTCTGGTGCGGATGGGCATGTCCCCAAACGGTGTATCTGGAGTTCGTCTACCGCCCACTCGAGAGGTTCATCCTTGGGCGGCGCGGGAGCACGCGGCGCACACGCACGCCGCTCTGGCGCCGAGGAGCGCTCTATGCCGTGTATCTGCTGCTGAGCGCGCACTTGGCCAACACCTTCCTCGCGTACTTCGTCGGGACAGACCAGTTGATGCAGTGGACCGTTCGAAGTCCATCCGAGCATCCGGCAGCGTTCGGCATCTTTGCCGCGACGACAGCACTGATGCTCTTCGACTTCGTCTTCTTCCGTGAGCAGCTGTGCACGCTCGTGTGCCCTTATGGGCGTATGCAGAGTGTGCTCCTTGATCGTGACTCATTGATCGTCAGTTACGACGCAAGCCGCGGCGAACCGCGCGCACGACGCGGGGGGCAACCGGGATCATGCGTGGACTGCCAGATCTGCACGCAGGTGTGCCCAACGGGCATTGACATTCGCGACGGACTGCAACTCGAGTGCATCCACTGCGCGCAGTGCATCGATGCATGCGATGCGGTGATGCGGCAGATACGGCAGCCGACGGGACTCATTCGGTACGCCAGCCAGAACGCCATGGCACGAACGAAGCGCCGTGGCATTCGCCCGCGCGTGATCCTCTACCCGATGCTGCTCGCGGCGATCGTTTCGGCGCTCGTTGTGCTGCTCCTCGGGCGCGTTCCTGTCTTGCTGGAGCAGGAGCGGATCGTGGGGGCGAACTTCCTGACCACTGCAGATGGGTTCATTCAATGCCCCATTCGAATGTTGATCGAGAACCGCTCACACGAGGGAAGCGACTTCATGCTCGCGGGAGTCGGCGATGTCGAACTGGTCGGTGGTCCGCGGCCCGTGCGCGTCGTGCAGGGGACCGCCATCACCGTCGATGTTGATGTGCGTTCACCTGATCGCGGATTCGTCGGCGGACGCCGCGGCGGCGCACTCCAAATCGAAGCATCGGATGGCGCGCACTGGCAGGCGCCCATCACGCTGGCGGGCCCGTTTTCCCTTTCCCCCTTGGGCAATGCGCAATGAAGTCCCAGCGAACCAACCTCTGGGAATGTCGATGGGCTTTCGTGCCGCCTGCGCTGCTGCTTGCGACGGTGTCGAGCGCGGCCATCGCCGTCTCGCTCGCGCTCCGCGATGCGGGCGGAGGCGCGAGCGAGCCCGACAGTTACCGCCGCGGCATGTTGTGGGACGCCTGGAAGGAGCAACAGGCGCACAATGGCGTGCTGCGGTGGGTTCTCACACCCGAAGTCGTTCCGTTGCCTGGTGGCGCGGGCGCGCATGTGCAGGTTGCGGTTGCCGACAAGCACGCCGTGCCGATCGAGGGTGCGCAAGTGGAGGTCGAGGTCATCCCGATCCGCTGCGCCGACGCACGAGTGCATGCCACGCTGCTGGAAGGCGCGGCGGGCCGCTACGGCGCATCCATCGCGCTGCGCGACGGGGGACTTTGGGAACTGCGCATGAGGGTCGAATGGAACGGGCACACCTATGTCGATCGTGTGCGGCGCAGCGTGTGGATGGCGCCAACACAGTCGGAGGTGCCGCCGTGATGGTGCTGGCATCAAGCGTGCTGCTCGCGAGCCTTGTCGGCAGTCCCCACTGCGCAGGGATGTGTGGCGGTCTTGCCGCCTTTTGCAGTGGAGCGGGGCAGTGCGGCGGACGCGCCAGCGCCTGGGCAGGCAGCGTGTATCACCTGTCGCGCCTGCTGTCCTACATCTTGGTCGGCGTGATCGCGGGAACGACGGGTGCGGCCATCGAGTCTGGCGGCGCATTCATCGGCATCCAGCGCGCAGCGGCCATTGCCGCTGGGGTCGCAGTGATCGCGGTCGGTCTGTCCATGCTTGTCACGGCGGCAGGCATCACGACCGGCTCATCCCACGTCCCACCATTCCTGCAGCGGGCCGTGGTCGCAGTGCACCGCACTGCATCACTCATGCCGCCAGTGCGGCGCGCGCTTCTCGTCGGAATCGCGACGCCGCTGCTCCCGTGCGGCTGGCTGTGGGCGTTCGCCGTGGTGGCAGCGGGCACGGGATCTGCCGCCGCGGGTGCGCTCGTCATGGCGGCGTTCTGGCTCGGCACGGTTCCGGTGCTTGCCATCGTCGGTGCATCGGTTGCTGCCATCCCAGCGAACCATCGACGCTGGATGAGCGGACTCGCTGGCGCACTGATGGTGGCGGTGGGAACGCACGCCGCGGTGGTGCGCGCCTCCAGTGCGCAGTCGGTGTCCGCAGCGGTGGAAAGGATGTCGTCGCAGGCCGCGACGCTTGAGTCCATCGCATCGGATCCGCCTTCCTGCTGTCATGCATCCGAAAGCGGCGGCGAGCCATGAGCATCGCAGCGCCTGTGACAGCGGATGCACTCCGCACCGCCAAGGCAACCGCCTGCTGTGCGCACTGCGGCCTGCCAATGGGGATCGGGAGTACTTGGATGCCAGCCTCGCCGACCGAGCCGATGGCGTCTGCCGAGCGACCATCGGAAGAGCCGCGCTTCTGCTGCGCTGGATGCGAGGCGGTCTGGCGTTCGTTGCATGAGTGCGGGCTTGGGTCCTTCTACGAATTGCAGGCGGCCGAGCAATCGCACGCGAATCGCCCGAGCGCTTCGGCGCACCGATGGCTCGACCACGACGCCTTTGCGGCCAAGCATGTGGTGATCAAGGCAGACACCGCGACCTGCGAACTGCGCGTCGATGGCATCAAGTGTGGCGCGTGCCTCTGGCTGCTGGAGGCACTGCCGCGTTTGCATGCGGGACTTCACAGTTCACGTGTCGACATCGGCCGCGGGACGATCACGCTTGAGTGGCTTCCGAGCATCACATCGCTCAGCGGCATCGCGGATCGCATCGCGTCGGTCGGTTATGCCGTTCGCCCGATCGGAAACCTGTCCGACCGTGCCGCGTGGCGCGCGCAGGATCAGCGTTGGCTCATCGACCTTGGCGTTGCGGCAGCCATTTCAGGCAATGTGATGGCGATCGCGTTCGCGTTGTACGGCGCGCAGTTCGCGTGGATGGATGACTCCACGCGGCAGTCCTTGCAGTGGACCAGTGTGGCGCTCGCGGCACTCTCGGTCCTCTGGCCTGGCCGCATCTATCTTCGGAATGCCCTGTTGGCGCTGCGAACCCGCGTGCCACACATGGACCTGCCGATCGCGATCGCGTTGCTGGCGGGACTGTGCGGGGGCGTGATCATGACGGCGCTCGGGCGATCAGGGGTGTACCTCGAGAGTGTCTCGATGTTGGTGTTCTTGCTGCTCGTCGGCAGGTTCATCGAGTTTCGAAGGCAGCGACATGCGCGCCATGATTTGGAGTTGATGTGCGCGCTGGTGCCGAAATGGGCAAGGCGCGTGCGGGCGGATGGAGGCAGCGATGAAGTGCCCGTCGATGCGCTGCAGGCGGGGGATGTGGTGCGTGTGACGGCGGGCGAGGCGCTGCCCGCCGATGGGCTGCTGCTGTCGACGCACGCGCGCATCGATCGGCAGCTGCTCACGGGGGAAAGTGAGCCGGTCAAGACAAGCTGCGGCGATGAAGTGCTCGCAGGGATGCGCACGATCGGCAGTCCGATCGAGATGCGGATCACTCGTGCAGGCGACGCGACTCGCGCTGCGCGCATCGCGGAACTGGTCGATCGGGCAGCCCGCGAACGGGCACCGATCGTGTTGTTTGCGAATCGAATCGCGGGATGGTTCACGCTCGCCGTGGTCGCGGTGGCCGCCATGACCGGCGTGGTCTGGTGGCGCATCGATCCAAGCCGCGCCTTGGAAGTCGTGATCGCCATGCTCGTGGTGACCTGCCCATGCGCGCTCGGACTCGCCACGCCGCTCACGATGGTCGCGTCGCTGGGAAAGGCCGCTCGCGCGGGACTCCTCATCCGCAGTGGCGCGGTGATCGAGAGGCTCGCTCAACCTGGAAGCATTGTGCTCGACAAGACAGGGACCGTGACCACGGGCCGGATGAGCGTGGTTGAGCGATTCGGCGAGGAGCATTTCTTGCAGCTCGCAGCGAAGGTGGAGCAGTACAGTACGCATCCGATCGCCCGCGCCATCACTGCACTGGGTGGTGTGTCCGACGAGGCGACCGAGGTTCGTGAAACTCCAGGGCAGGGCATTCGCGGCTGCATCAACGGGCGTGAGATCATCGTCGGCAAGCCCGCGTTCGTTGCCGCGGCCGCGCCGCGCACCCATCCCGCGGCCATGCAGTGGATCGCAGCTGTCCGCGCACGCTGCCTGACCCCCGTTGCGATTGCGGTGGATGGACAGTTGGAGTGCGTGCTTGGCGTTGGCGATCCGATCCGCAGCGAGGCAAGCGGATTGGTGAGGCAATTGACCGCGCGGGGTTGGCGGGTGTGGCTCCTTTCAGGCGACGATCCGGCCACCGTCGGGCGCGCAGCGGCCGCCATCGGCATTCCGCCCTCCCGCACGCTCGGCGGTCGCTCTCCTGAAGAGAAGCTCGAACTGGTCCGGCAGTTGGAACGCAAGCCCGTGATCATGGTGGGTGACGGCTTGAACGATCTCGCGGCGATGGCTGGGGCTGATGTGGGAGTCGCCGTGCAACAGGGGGCACACGCCACACTCGACCTCGCGGATGTCACCCTCACGGGGTCTGGGCTGCGGCAGTTGGTAGCGCTCGTGGATGGTTCTGCGCGCTCGATGCACATCATCCACCTGCAGTTCGGCATCAGCCTTGCATACAACCTGCTCGGCGGCTCGCTTGCTGCACTTGGACTCATCTCACCGCTGATCGCCGCAATCCTGATGCCATTGAGTGGGCTGACCGTCACCGCAGTGGCGCTGCGAATGCCCAAGTTTGCACCCGCGGGACCGCGCATCGGGCGACAGAGCTGGAAAGGCCGATCAGCGGCAGGAAAGGACGCGCGGTGACACTGCTGACCATCGCGATTCCTGTCGCACTTGTGGTCGCGGTTGCGGCGGTGCTCGGATTCGTTTGGGCAGCTCGAACGGGGCAGTTTGAGGACCTTCACACGCCGCCACGACGGATGCTGCTCGACGATGCTCCAGACAGCGCACCTGGCGCTTCACAAAAAGATCGTGCGTGAACCCAACGAAATCTGCACACGGTGGCAGGATGCTGACCGCCATGATCCTCACTGCCACCCTCTGCGCATCGTTCATTTTCGCTCACGACGGCATCGAAGAACATGGTCATCGTCATCGCCTTCCGTGGTTCGAGGAGCAGGCAAGGCGCCAGCGCGTGTACGGATTCGGTGGCGAGGAGTTGCGTGCAGACCAGATCCCGCTGGCGCTGCCTTCGATGCTCCCAGCAGGTTTCTCTGTGATCGGTCTGCCCGACACGCAGAACTACTCAAGCAACTACCCAGAGATCTTCACGACGCAGACCAACTGGGTGGTTGACAATGCGGCCGAGCTCAACATCCGGTTCATCTCGCACTATGGGGACATTGTGAACAATGCGGATCAGGTGCTGCAGTGGGACCGCGCGGACATCTCGATGCGGGTGCTGGATGATTCGGGGCTCGCGTACGGCGTGTGCCCCGGCAACCACGACATTCTCCCAAGCGGCGGGTCGGGCCAGCCCTTCATCCCACAGAACTACCTGCAACGCTTCGGCCCATCGCGGTTTGCCAATGCGCCCTACTTCAAGGGTGCCTCGCCGAGTGGACTGAGCAGTTACCAGTTTTTCTCGGCCGGCGGCGTCGACTTCCTCGCGCTGCATCTTGCGTGCGATACGCCGATCGCAGAATTGTCCTGGGCGCAAGGTGTCTTGGATGCCAATCCGCGCCGCTGCGCGATGCTGACCACGCACCGCTACCTACAGGATGCGGAGGACTACACCTCCGGCGTACCGCTCGTGTCCTCGGGACGCTACCCATCGATCTGGTACGCGGCGGAGGGCCTCTATGACCCGCAGGGGATCCAGAGTGAGGACTTTTTCCAGTGGTTCATCCGCAAGAACACCAACATCTTTCTGGTGAACTGCGGGCACTTCCACGAGGAGTTCCGTCAAACCAGCCCGAATGTGGCGGGCAAGCCTGTGCACGAAGTTCTTGCGGACTATCAGGACGATCCGAACGGTGGCGATGGATGGCTTCGCATCATGAAGTTCGACACGGTGTCGGGCACGATCGATGTCGACACCTACTCGCCCACCCTGCAGGCGATCCGCACCGCATCGGAGAGTGACTTCACGCTCGCGGTCGACTTCCCTTCGTACCGCACTGCTCCAGACCGCGGCTTCAAGGCGTTCCAGCAGGGGATCAACGGCTATGAGGGAACGCAGGACACTTGGGTGAGCCAGCAGAATCCCAACTCGAGCTACGGGAACAACGACACTCGCGTGTCGGATGACGACACGGCCAACTCCTTCTTCTCCGACTACCGAGGGCAGGCGCTGCTTCGTTTCGACGGCATTTTCGGCGCCGGCGCGGTCCCCGCAGGCAGCACCATCACCAAGGCAACGCTCGTCTTGGACATTCCCGACGACATCGACACGCCGTTCTACAACCCTGACTTCTATGTCTACAGGGTGATTCGCGATTGGAACGAGTCATCGACATGGAACTCGCTGTCGGGCGGACTGAGCGTCGGACAGGACCTCGGCGAGCTCGTGGCATCCTTCCCCGGAGACAATGTGCCGGACAGCGACACGATGCGTCGGATCGATGTCACGAGCGTTGTGCAGGCTTGGGCGAATGGAACTCCCAACCAAGGGTTTGCCGTCCTGCCGCAAATCATCAGCGGCAACGACGACGGCATCGAGATTCGCTCGAGCGAGAATGGCAATGTCATCCTGCGCCCGCGACTGGAAATCACTTATGTGGTGGTCCCCGTGTTTGCCGACCTTGATGGCGACGGTTTGGTCAACGGTGCCGATCTTGCGGCGCTGCTTGGCACTTGGGGATTGAACGGTCCCGCGGATCTCAACAACGACGGGGTCGTCGAAGGTGGTGACCTCGCGCAGATGCTGAGCGCGTGGAACTGATCCAGCGCGAACGCGTTCTTCGTAGTCAATTCATGCGCCCTTCACCGATCGCGCGGGCAACCTGTGCGATTTGGTGGCACTTTCCCCCCACAACTCTTTTGGAGAAAGCGCCCCAATGTCCAACATACGCCCGCTCATCGTTTCTTCCCTCGTCGCTGCCCTCGCAAGTGGTGCTCTTGCTGGTGTCTTGGAACCTCGAATCTCGGTCGGGGATGTGATCGGCGGTCGGGCGGCCATCTTGGTGAGCCCAGCGACGGGAACGGGCGTCGTGACCGTGGAGATCGCGCGCGACGAGCTGTTCACGGATGTCGTCAGTTCCCAGCAGCTGACTGTCGACAACGCCTTGGTTCCAGGAAAGGCGATCGTCACGGGGCTTGCCCCAGGCGCCTACTTCGCGCGGGCTGTTGAGGGGCAAGCCGTCTCAACGGCGCGCTTCGCGATGCGTGCAGCGCCAGTGGCGGCAGCGTCGGCCGACCGTGGGGTTCGGTTTGGCGTGACGGGTGACTGGCGCGGCGATGTCGGACTGTTCACCGCCATCGGCAACGCCGATGAGCGCCAACTTGACTTCTTCGTCAAGTTGGGTGACACGGTGTACGCGGATGTTGCCAGCCCTGCGGTCCCCAACGGTCCTGCGGCGACGCTTGACGAGTTCCGCGCAAAGCATGTCGAAAACTACGCGCCCTCCTATGGGATCGATCCATGGGGCGAGTTGACCGCCGTTGTCCCGACATTCGCATCCATCGACGATCACGAAGTGACGAACGACTTCGACGGTGGAGCGTTTGACGGCACCTCTTGGTTCAATCAGGGCAGCCTTTATGTCAACGGACTTCAGGCCTTCGTTGAGCACAACCCGCTCGTGCCCGCTGTGTGGCCCGTCACCGGCAACAGCGCGATCGATGCGCGCATGGCTGGTCGTCCCGACCTGTATCGGTCGTTCGCTTGGGGAAGCGACGCATCCGTCTTCATGCTCGATGCCCGCAGTTTCCGTGACGCGAGCCTTGCGCCTGTCTCGAATCCCTTCGATCCTGCGCAGGTCACTGCATTCATCACCGCGAGCTACAACCCTGCGCGCACGATGTTGGGCAGTGCACAGATCCAGCGCCTGCTCACCGACCTTGCAACCGCGCAGGCTCGCGGTGTGACTTGGAAGTTCATCATGACTTCCATGCCGATGCAGAACTTCGGTCCGCTCGCTGGCGAGGATCGTTGGGAGGGTTACGCGGCTGAGCGCGCATACATCCTGCAGCAAATCCTCGCGCTTGGGCTCACCAATGTCGTGTTCGTGACCGCCGACTTCCACGGCACCATCGTGAATGATGTGACCGTCATCAATCCGTCCAATCCCTCGCAGCAGCTGTTCACTGGCACCTTCGAGATCGTGACCGGATCGTTGGCGTATTCGGCGCCCGCTGGACCGACCTTCGCGCAGCTTGGTCTGTCGACGGGTGCGATCACCCAGCAACAGTTCCAGTACTACCAGTCGCTCCCGAATTTCGGCAAGGATCAGTTCATTGGACAGGTGCTCGATCAGGTTGTGGGTGGCTACGGCTACTCACCGACGGGCATCCAGGATCCCTCCATCGATGAGACATTCCTCGTTGGCGGTTCAGTGGCTCTGCACCACTACGGTTGGACGGAGTTCGACATCCACCCCCTGACAAAGGATCTGTTGCTGACGACCTACGGAGTCGACTGGTACTCGCCGGCTGAAGTTATTGCCGATGCGCAGTCCATCATCGCTCGCCCGATCACCATCCGCCAGCAGTTCAAGGTGAAGGCTCGTGGCATCTTGCCGCTGTGCCCTGGTGACCTCAACGGAGATCGCGTGACGGAAGGCGCTGACCTCGCCAGCCTGCTCGGCGCATGGGGCGACTGCGAATACGCAAGCTGCCCAGCAGACTTCAATGGGTCGGGCGTCGTCGACAGCGAAGACTTGGCGTTCATGTTGGCCGCATGGCAGGGAAACTGCAGCGCGGGGAACTGACCCTTCGCCTCTTCGCCGTTTCGCATTGCCGATTCTCCTCTTCGCATAGTTCGAATGGCAAAAAGGAAAACGCCCGCCTGAGGCGGGCGATCTTTCCCGGTTGCGTTCCTGCGTCGGGTGTCCAGTCCAACGAGGCCCGCATCGTGACTTGGAGGTGTCTTACGTCTCCTCGTCGTGGCTTTGGCTTCTTTCGTTGCCTCAGCCGTGTCGGGCAGGCTCGGGAGTCCCTGACCAAGCCTGCCGTGTTCAACAGGAGAAACGACAGTCCACCGAAACATCGATCACAGTTTTCCCAAGTTCAACGTTCAACCCAACATGGCGTGGTACTTGACGTCCTATAATGTTGACGCAGTTATCATGCAGAATACTTGAAAAGGGAGAGGGTTCTTGGGCGGATCGATTGACTTGCCCTCGAACATTTATCCAGCTTCGGCGTAAATGTCGAACCGTCAGTACCTCACTTCAATGGGGGTGCCCCGAAGGCGCTGACCTGACCAACTTGTATCTGCCATGGGCCCCAGCTTTGTCTCACAGACCATCGACCTGTTCCTCGAGCTGGGTCGGCAGTTCTCACACAAAGTCGATCCTGCTGCAATCCGCGCGCTGTTTGAGGAATCGGATGCGGAAGATCCTCTGGCCTGCTTGCCGCGTTTCGCAGCGGCCGTAGGGCTCGTGGCTCGTCCCGTCCGAATGCGTGTCTCAGAAGTGGTCTGGCTCGCAAGTCGGTCTGTCACGGTGGTCGGGTGGGATGCAACGGCGAAACGGTGGATCGCGATTCGACCGCACGGCTTTCTTCGAGCCAGGGCATGGTTCAGTGATACGCCAACGGACGACGCTGAGAGCATCAGCAGAGCGTCTCTCGCGCGTGCACTCCATGGCGACGGGGTGCACGGCGAGGTCGAGGTTGCAGTCGTGCATCTGGAACGACCCGTCGAAGACATGTCGCACGGTCGACATGCCGAAGAAAACCCGTCCGATCAAACCCATGTTGATCCAGTCAGGCGCCTGCTCGCTTTGATGCGGCCGGAAGCTCCCGAGTTCTGGACCATCGCGATTTTCAGTCTGGTGACCGGACTGCTCTACCTCGCACTGCCGCTCGCCATCAATGCGTTCATCAGCAACCTGAGTTTTGGCAGCCGCGCGAATCCCTTCCTCCAAGGCTTGGTGGCTCTCGCTGCGGTCGTGCTTGTCTGCTTTGCCTTGGCCGGGCTGCTGCGCGGGCTGCAGTATGTCGTCGCGGAGGTGATTCTCCGCCGGATCTTTGTGAGGCTTGCGACCGATCTGGCGCAGCGCCTTCCCAGTGTTGATCTGGCAGGGCTCGATCGAGAGCACGCGCCCGAACTGGTCAATCGTTTTCTCGATGTTGTGACGGTCCAAAAGAGCGCCAGCATGATCCTGCTCAGCGGAATCAATCTGGTGCTCAGCACCACGATCGGGCTCACCGTGTTGGCGTTCTATCACCCCTTTCTTCTCGCCTTTTCGATTGTGCTGCTGCTTACCCTGGCCGCCATCGTCTTCCTCGCGGGTCGAGGCGCCGTTCGTACAAGTGTTGAAGAGTCGAGATGCAAGTACGAAGTGATCTCCTGGATGGAGGAGATTGCGCGCCATCCGCGGACATTCATGGTTGGCAGTGGGGTCGAGTTCGCACGGGAGCGAGCGGAGGACCTGGTTCGAAAGTACCTGCGCGGTCGGAGCAGCCACTTCTCCGTGCTCATGCGGCAGATTGGTGGGCTTCTCGCCTTGGAGGTGATTGCCGCAACGCTCCTCTTGGTCCTCGGTGGTTGGCTTGTGTTGAGTCAGCAACTCACCTTGGGACAACTCGTCGCAAGCGAGATCATTGTCGCAGCGATCGTGAAGTCGGTGTCGAGTCTCGGGAAGCAGTTCGAGGCTTGGTATGACGCCGCGGCAGCGGTGGACAAGCTGGGGTACCTCGTTGACCTACCGCTGCAGCGTCGAGGGGGGGAGCGCGCGCTGCCGTCGGATGGGGGATTTCACGTCGAAGTGCGTCAGGTCGAGTGCTCTCGAACGGACTGCCGCCGGAGGGTTGTCGGATTGTCGTTTGCCGCCGCGTCCGGCGAGCGTATTGCGCTGGTAGGTTCGCGAGGGACAGAGACTGGCGTCATTCTTGAGCACCTCGCGGGACTGCGTCACCCGCTGCGCGGCGACATCACCATCCATGGCATTGATCTGCGCGCTTGGGATCTGCCATGTTTGCGCTCGCGTATCTGCCTGCTTCGGGCTGGTGATGTCTTTTCGGGTTCCATCGCTGACAATCTCGCGCTGGGCAGTTCCAACGTCGATGTGCGCAAGATGCTCTCCGCCCTCAACAGTGTCGGGCTTGGGGACTTGGTGCAATCACTCCCGGGTGGGCTCGACACTCAGCTCGTCACGGGAGGCATGCCGCTGTCGGACAGCGAAGGCGATCGGTTGATTGCAGCCCGCGCGATCGTTCAAAGGCCTGCGCTTCTTCTCATCGATGGGCTTCTCGATGGGCACGATCTCACGCGCGAGGCTCTCGACGCCGCGCTGCTGCAAGCTCCCATTCCATGGACGGTCGTCGTGGGGACGAGTGACCCCCGAGTTGCTGCACTGTGTTCCCGAGTGGTTGAGTGTGAATCCGCTGAGGTTGTCGCACATGCCTGACCCGATTCCGCTCCTTCCAGTTCCACCTCCTGTGCTTGCGCAGGCTGGCACAACCCGCCGCTCGCGGCTGCTTGCTCGCCTGCTCTCCGTTGGCGTAGTCCTCGTCGCTCTGAGCATGTTGATCTTCCCATGGCAGCAGTCTGTTCGTGGTGTGGGGCGGGTCATCGCGTTCAATCCGCTCGATCGCCGCGCCAACATCGAAGCGCCTGTGGAAGGGCGCGTGAAGCGGTTGCATGTTGTTGAGAATCAGGCCGTGCGCCAAGGAGATCTCATCGCGGAGATTCAAGACAACGATCCAAACCTGCTTCTGAATCTTCGACTCCAGCATGACGCTGCGGTGGCGCGGCGTGCAGCGGCTGAACAGCGGATTCGGGACATTGATGAGCAGATCGCAAGTCAGGAACTTGCAAAGCCTCGAGCGCTTGACGCGGCTGCGCAACGCGTGAATGCAGAGCAGGTCGTGTTCGACACGGGGCAGATCAACGCGCGTCGAATGGAAGAACTGTTGAAGACGGATGACATTTCCAAGCGCGACTGGGAACTTGCGAAGCTCGCAGTCGACAGCGCCAAGGCAAACCTCGCGGCGGCCAAGGCTGTTCTTGAGCGCACGGCACGCGACTATGACGCGACCATCGCCAGTTCAAAGGCAAGTCGCGGACTTGCCGAAGCAGATCTCGCAGCGGCGACACGCGACATCTCCGCGGTCGACATCCTGATCAGCAAGTCAGAGCAGCAGATCATCTCTGCGCCGCGTGATGGGATCATCCTCAGTGTTTCCGCGACCGAGGGCGCCTACTTGAAGCCAGGGTCTTCCATCTGCGTGCTGATTCCGCAGACGGAGGAGCGCTTCGTCGAGGCGTGGATTGATGGGATGGACATGCCGTTGGTGGCTCCGACGGTTGGCACTTTGCTCCCATCGGGGTTGGTGGGGCAGGTTCGGCTGCAGTTCGAGGGGTGGCCAGCAATTCAGTTTGTCGGTTGGCCGAGCGTGGCTGTTGGCACGTTTGGCGGAAGGGTCATGTCGATCGACGCAGTGGACGATGGTGCGGGGCGCTTTCGAATCGTGATTTGCCCAGACAAGTCTGATGCTCCGTGGCCGAGTGCACAGTTTCTTCGCCAAGGGGTTCGCACCAAGGCGTGGGTCCTTCTCCAGACCGTTCCCTTGTGGCAGGAGGTCTGGCGACAGTTGAATGGATTCCCCCCAGTCTTTTCGCCGAGCGAACCCAAGGCGCAGGAGCAAAGCAAGGCGGAACTGTGAATCGCATGGCTCTCGATGACTGCCCTCGCGCCGTTGGGAAGGCTCGAGCATTCCAGCAGCAACGCACCGTGATGTGGGGAGTGGTGCCATGGACGCTCTGCCTTCTTCAGGGCTGCAATGGTCGCGATTATCTCGAGGACACCGCACTACCGCCGATGGAATTGGAGCGCCTGCGTCGACCTGCTCTCCTCGATCCGAAGGCAGAGTCACAGGAGCCACCGGTCACGCTTGCGGATGCGGTACAGGATGCCGTGGAAGTTGGCTTCGGCTCACCCACCCACCCAGTACGTGCAACTGTGTCGCTCGCCGATGTTCGTCAGTGGTCGCTGGAGTACAACCTCGATCTCTCTGTTCAGCGCTACAACCCGACCCTCGGCGTGACCGCACTCGATGCGGAGGCGGCCAAGTTTGAGGCAGTGTTGCGTGGCAACTACACCCGCAACGACAGCACGCTGGTTGAGAACCTGGAGAGCGGGCTCCCGACCGCCTCCGACTCCGCGAAGATCGGTGTCGACTTCCCTCTTGCAACTGGTGGCACGATCAATGTCAGCACGCTGGCCATCGCTGCGGATAGTGTGTTGACGCCAGAACCTTGGGAAGCAGGGCTGAGCGTCAATCTGTCTCTTCCACTGCTCCGAGGCTTTGGGATTCGAGCGAATACGGCGAGCATTCGGGTCGCACAGATGGAGGCGCGGCAGATTGACGCTCGAACCACCCTCGAGATGATTCGAATCCTTGCGAATGCCGAGAAGTCCTATTGGCAACTCTTCACCGCGCGGCGCATACTGGAGGTTCGAGAACGCCAGCATCGCCTTGCTGAGGAGCAGATGGCGCGCGCAAGGAGGAGGGTCGATCAAGGCGATGCGGCGCCGATTGAACTGCTTCGAGCACAAAGCGGTGTTGGTCGCACAATCGAGCAGATCATCGTGGCGGACAACGTGCTGCGAATACGTGCTCGGTCCTTGAAGCGTTTCATGAATTCGCCGCAGTATCCAGTCGACGGGCCCACCATGCTCGATCCGATCACGGCGAGTGAGCCGTTTGGACTGAATCTGGATCCTGCGGCTCTCACCGCGTTGGCATTGAACAACCGCATGGATCTGCTTGAGCTTGAACTTCAACTTGCCGTAGATGCGGAGCGCGTTGCATTGGCTCGGAATGAAGCGCTTCCCTCGTTCACGCTGGACTATCAGTATCAGTATCTCGGAGATGCTGCGAGTCTGGGGCAGGCTTACAGCAGCCTCGGCGATTCGGATCCATTCGTGGTCAGTGTCAGTGGCAGCATTCCTCTTGGGAACGAGGCGAGGAAGGCGCGGCTCAGCCAAGCCATTGCGCGAAGGCTTCAGCGCCTCGCGACAAAGGAGAGTCGTCGTCAGGCCATCACGCAGGAAGTTCACGATGTGGTCGACACCGTCGCCGGCGCTTGGCGGCGCGTGGTTGCCACCCGGCTCGAGGTGACATTCGCGGAGCGTGCTCTGCTGGCGGAACAGCGGCAGTTTGATGTGGGACTGCGGACGAGTGTCGAAGTGCTCGATGCCGCGGCGCGCCTTGCAGATGCGCAGGCGCGCGAAGTCGACGCATCGGCTCAGTACGAGATATCCCTGATTGATCTCGCGTTTGCAACGGGAACGGTGCTCGGTGCATCTCAAGTCAGCCTTCCCGACCCAATGCCAAGACCCGAATCAGTTGTTGGATGGCCGTGGGAGTGATCGCACTGCGCGGTGACTCTGAGTCAGGGATCAACCCGCCATCTCCACGGTCGTTGCGAGGTCAAATGCAATCCGATCCCAAAAAGGAAAACGCCCGCCTGAGGCGGGCGATTTTTCCCCAACGTATTCCCTGCAGCGTTCCGTCGTCGGGTGTCCAGTCCGTCGAGGCCCGCATCGTGACTCGGAGGTGTCTTACGTCTCCGCGTCGTGGCTTTGGCTTCTTTCGTCGCCTCAGCCGTGTCGGGCAGGCTCGGGAGTCCCTAACCAAGCCTGCCGTGTTCAACAGGAGAAACGACAATCCAGCGGCCTGAGGATCACAATCGCGAACTTTTCTTCAACCCGCTCCAAACCAAGATTTTTATTGCGGAAAACAGCGGTCGCGGACACTTCAGCCGACCTGCAGACCCAAGAAGGGCCGCAGTGATTCAGCGAAGGCGCGGGCGCATGTTGGGCGCCGCGATGGATCGAGCGACACGGCCGCGTCGAGCACCGCAGCGAGTCGATCATCAACGCCTGGTGCCGCATCAGAGAGCGGAACGCGGGCATCAAACAGGATGGCCTTCAAGAGCGCCATCGCGCCGCCGTGACAGGGGTGCGCTGAACAGGTCCAGGCCTTATGAGAGACTTACGCGGCCCACAGGGCCGAGAGGAGTCTCTGATGAAGCGTCCGATGAACAGGAAGCGGCACCGTCCCGAGGAGGTCGTGGCCAAGCTCAGGCAGGCTGATGAGGCGCTGGCCAAGCGAGTGGCCATCGCTGAGGTTGCGCGTTCCCTTGGCGTAAGCGAAGTGACCCTGCACCGCTGGAGGACGTTCTACAACCACCGGCGCATCCAGCGTGCGCTGGGCAAGCGGACCCCGGCGGCCTTCGCGGCACGGTGCGCTCCTGCGCCTGCGCGCAGGCTCGCTCCGCTCGCCCGCGCTGCGGCGCAGAAGCGCAGGACACGGACCGCTACTATCCGCAAACTCGCATAACGGGCGGACCGATGAGAGCGACCCCGTCACGCAGCGTCGCCTTCGATCGCATCGGGTGTCGTGACTTTCCACTGACGGTGGCGGGCGTCGCGACAACGAGTCCCAACTGGGTGGCTCGGGAAACCGTGCAGCGCGCGCGCCCCGCCGGAGATCGCAATCGGTCTGCGGGTGCTTTGCGCCGCTCTGCGCACCGCAGGATGAACACAATATGAACGCCAACCATACAAACGGGTACCACTCGGCTCATACCTTTTTGGGTCTTCATAAAGGCAACGCACAGACGCTTGATCGGAAAAAAATTGACCGCACGACGAACCCAATCTCGTTTGCGGGTTCGCGCGTTTCTTGGAAACGCGCGCCCGCTTTGCGCATCGATAGCACTGGTCATCCCTGTGTGGGGGACAATGCTGTCGCTCACCGCGAGCGCTTTCGCGCAGGCTCAGCAGCCTCCGAAGTCGAAGGCTGCTGCCCCGATCGCCCCCGCCGCCAAGAAGTCGCCAACCGCGCCAGCTACCAAGTCGGCTCCCGCGGCCGCTCCTACGACGCCGCCGCCGACCAATCCAGCAACAACGCAATCGCCCGAGCCCGCGAGTCAGTCATCGGGTGAGCCCGCCTCTGCTGACGCGCCGCCAGCGCAGACTGCGCAACCTGCGAGTCCGTCAGCACCGGCAAAGGCACCCCCTTCACTGGAAGAAACTCGATTGACCCTTTCGAAGTGGATTGAAACGCAGCAGATCATTTCGAAAGAGCGCAATGACTGGCAGCAGGGCAAGGAAATCCTGCAGGGACGCATCGAACTGGTGGGGAAGGAGGTCAGCCAACTGCGCGAGCGGATCACGCAGTCAGAGGCCGCCGTGGCCGAGTCGCACAAGAAGCGCGACGATCTCGTGGCGCAGAACGAGCAGTTGAAGGAAGTGGGCGCGCAGTTGTCGGGTGCGGTGACAGAAATGGAGTCGCAAGTTCGCAAGTTGGCAAAGTTGGCGCCCGAAGGTGTTGCGACGCGGCTGACACCGCTGCTGCAGCGCATTCCAGCCGACCCTGAAAAGACCCGCATTTCCACCGCAGAGCGATTCCAGAACGTTCTCGGCATCCTCAACGAACTGAACAAGGCAAACAGCGAGATAACCATTGCATACGAGATCCGTCAACTGTCCGATGGGTCTTCGAGCGAAGTGCAGGTCATTTATGTCGGGCTCGCGCAGGCATACTTCCTGAGCCCGCGCGGCGAGGCGGGCATCGGCAAGCCTTCGGAAAACGGCTGGCAGTGGCGCGCGGCGAACGATCAGGCAGCCGCCATCCTGACCGCACTCGAGATCATTCAGGGAAAGCATCCGCCCGCTTTCGTCCCACTTCCGATCACCATCCAATGAACCGCACCGCATCCATCGTCGCCCTTGCTCTCGTCCTTGCCGCGTCGGCCTTCGTGCTGCCGCAAGTCGCGGCGGCGCAGCAAGCCTCCGAGTCGTCCGAGGAGTCTGGTCGAGCCATGAAGAGCGCAGGTGCCGCCGCCGATGGCGAACTCGCCAAGAGCATCGAAGAGCTCAACGGCATGCGTGCGCGGATCGCTGGCGAGAAGTTGCCGATGGCGCAGGAACTCACTGGTCTGGAAGAGAGCGTGATCGAACTTCGGAAGGAGGGCGATCGAGTGCAGCGCCTTGTCGACGCCGGCGCGCTCGAAATCGGCACGCTCCAGGCGGAGATGAAAGCGCGGCAGGATGAACTGTCGTACATGAGCAGCCTGCTCGACGAGTACGCGCGGACCTTCGAGACCAAGATCAATGTCGGCGAAGTGCAGTTGTTTGCGCAGCCCATCGAGGCGACCAAGAGCGCTCTCGAGAACAAGACACTGACCCCGAGCGAGCGCTTTTCGACGCAGACACTGTTCGTCAACCTCACGCTCAAGCGACTCTTCGATGTGGTCGGCGGGCATCGCTTTCAAGGCACGGGCGTCGACATGCTCGGCACGGTGATGAACGGGCAGTTCGCGATGATCGGCCCCATCTCACTCTTCAGCGCTGATTCGGGCGATGCGGGCATCGCCGTTCCGCAGGCGGGTTCCGCCAATCCGCTGATTCGGACACTGGATGGAGGTCTCGCGGATGTTGTTCGACCGCTCGTCGCCGCGGGCGAGGGAACGCTTCCGCTTGACCCTTCGCGTGGTGGCGCACTGAAGGCGCTCGTGCAGAAGGCGAGCATCGTTCACATCTTCATCAAGGGTGGTCCGATCATGTGGCCGATGCTCTTCGCATCGATCATCGCGCTCGCGGTCGCGCTCGAGCGAGTCATCTTCCTGCTGAACGAACAGCGCAAGCGAAGTTCGAAGGCCGTTGCCAACTTCTTTGTTGAGGTCGGCAAGGGCAATCTCGACGCGGCGCTCGAGGTCGCCCAGAAGTCGAAGGATGCGATCGTCACCACGCTGGGATATGCGCTGGAGCACCGCGATCAGTCGCTCGGGCACGCGCTCGCCTACGCGGAGACACGCACGCTCAAGCGGTATCGGCGCGGCATCCCCGTGCTCGACACGGTCATTACGCTCGCGCCGCTGCTCGGACTGCTCGGCACCGTGACAGGCATGATGGGATCGTTCGCTGTCATCGGCGGCGATCTGAGTTCGCCAGGCGCGATCACGGGTGGCATCGCTGAAGCGCTCATCGCGACGGCCTTCGGACTCATCATCGCGATCGTCTGCCTCATTCCATTCAACTACTTGAACAGCCGCATCGAGACGATGGAGGGCGAACTCCTCGCTTGCGGCGAGCAGTTGAAGCTGCTGATCGAGGGGCGTCCGGCGGTGCCGTCCGCGGCTGAGGCGCGGGAGTCGTACGCACAAAGCGTGGGCGCCGAACCCGTCGGGGCAGGAGCCTAGCGATGGCGGGCGGTGGCGGTGGCAATCGGCGCGGCAAGAAGAAGTCTGCGCGCATCGAGATCATTCCCCTGATCGACATCATCTTCTTCTTGCTCGCGACTTTCATCATGGTTTCGCTGAGCATGTCCAAGAACCAAGGAGTGCAGGTTGCGCTGCCTGGCGCATCCACGGCGCAGTCGCTCGGTGAGCAGCAGGAGATGGACAAAGCGGTCACGCTGAGCGTGAATGAAAAGGGGGAGATCTTCTTCAACAAGGACAAGATCCTGATCTCACAACTGCCGCTCAAACTGCAGACCTACAAACTCACCGCGAAGGACCCGAAGGTCATCATCAACAGCGATGGTGCGGCAGACTTCAAGTTTGTCGTGGGAGTCCTCGACGAAGTACGGAAGATCGGGATCGCCAAGGTCGGCATCAGCACGGACAAGAAGTGATGTCGCCCTCTGGAGTCGTTTTCTTCATCGCGGCGGTCGTGATTCATGCGGCGGTCCTTCTTTTCGGTGGGCTGCTGTTCTTGCATGAAGAACAGGCAACGAGCAAGCGCGATGTCGAGATCGTCGCCGAGGATGTGAATCAGGACAAGGAAGAAGAGAAGCAGGAAGAGCAGAAGCCTGAAGAGATCAAGGAACAGGAGGAGCAGCCACCCGATGCCAATCAGGCTCTTTCCAGCGCGGTCGATCAGGTTTCCACGAGCGACGATGCGCCAGCGCTCGATGCGGCGAGCCTGAGCGCGCTCGAGGCAGCGCTCGGCGGGGCGGGTGGCGCGGGCGATTTTGGCGGAGGTGGCGCATCGTTGGCTTCGGGCGGAAGGATCGGCGGTACGGGAAAGGGCGGACCGACCGAGGAAGAGGAGTTTTCCGGCGCGTTCAGCATGTCGGAGATCGACCAGCGGCCGCGCGCACTCATGCAGGTTGCTGCGACCTATCCATCCGAGATGCGCTCCCGCAAGGCTGAAGGAGTCGTAACCGTCATCTTCGTCGTCGACGAAACCGGGCGCGTTGTCAACCCTCGCGTCGAGAAGGCAACGCACCCCGAGTTCGAGAAGCCCGCGCTCGAAGCGGTGCGGCAGTGGAAGTTCGAGCCAGCCATCAAGGGCGGCAAGCGCGTCAGTTGCCGCATGCGTGTCCCCTTCAGGTTCCAGCCAAAATGACCAATCCCACGCGTCCATCCCGTTTCGTAATCGCGGCGCTTGTTTCACTTGCATTGTCAGCTGTTTCCGCGCATGCCGCGGCGCCGCTCCGTGCCGATCAGGAGAAGGACAATGGTCCTGGAGGCGTTTGGAAGGCGCCGAGCCCATCGATGCAGGTTGGGACCGCCGACCTGCGCTCCGTCTGGGACGACCCCACCTTCCAGAAGTCATTCGTGGCTGGGTACGGCGTCAATCCTGATGTGGAACCGCGCATCTCATCGGATGACATGGCACTGCTTGAACTGGTCCGCCAGTTGATGCCCGATGAGCTGCCCGCAGCGGAGGCGCTGCTGCGGGATTCCATTCGGGAGGAGACCTCGGCCGTCTTTGACCTGACCCTCGGCGGCATTCAGTACCAACAGGAGCGCGCGGATGATGCGCTGGTGAACTACCGCCGTGCGGTCGAGAAGTATCCGAACTTCCGCCGCGCCTACCGCAGCATTGGTCTGATCTGCGTTCGAAAGGCACAACTCGACGATGCGATCAATGCATTCAACAAGATGATCGAACTCGGTGGAGCGGATCCTTACTCCTACGGATTGCTTGGCTACTGCCATTCGCAGAAGCAGGATTACCAGCCAGCCGAGGCTGCGTACCGAAATGCGTTGCTGCTGCAGCCGACAAATGTGGAGTGGCGGCTTGGACTGACGCGCGCAGTGTTCAAGCAAGGCAAGTTTGAGGATGCCGCAAGCCTCCTCGATGTGCTGATCCAGACCTATCCCGAAAAGGCGGATTTTTGGCTGCTGCAGGCGCACACCTACCTCGGGCTCAAGGAGCCGCAGAAGGCAGCGGTCAACCTCGAGGCGCTTGATGCGATCGGCAAGTCGTCGGTGGACAGCTTGTTCACGCTTGGGGACATCTACGTGTCCGAAGCGCTGCTTGACCTGGCGCTCAACGCCTACCAGCGCGCACTCCAGAAGGACCCAGCGCAGTCATCCGCGCGCATCATTCGAAGCACGGAGGGGCTCGCCGCACGCGGCGGACTCGATCAGGCGCGCAGTCTGATCGGGAAAGTGAAGGAATCCGCCTCCGCGTCGATCAGCGACAACGACAAGCGCAAGTTGCTCAAACTCGAGGCGCGCCTGTCGATGGCTGGCGGGGCGGGGGATGAAGAAACTGCCCGCGTACTCGAGGAAGTGATCGAACTTGACCCCCTCGATGGAGAGGCGCTCATGCTTCTCGGTCAGTATCACAACCGTGGGGGACGCCCGGATCAGGCGATTCTCTACTACGAACGGGCCGCGCGAATCGACTCGTTCGCCGCGAATGCCAAGGTCAAGATGGCGCAGGTGTATGTGGGGCAGGGCAGGTTTGGCGAAGCGCTGCCACTGCTTCGTGATGCCCAGTCGCTTCGCCCGCGTGAGGATGTGGCCAGATACATCGAGCAGGTCGAGCGCGCCTCCAAGGGGCGAAAGTAAGGGCCGCAAGCATCGGCACTTGCGCGCAAGCCATTTCTGAACACCATTCAAGCGCGACATTCACACTGGACTTGGAAGACCTAAAAGTTTGAACGACAGACTGTCGGCGTGTGTGGGGCGCGATCGGTATCGCTCTCCGCTTGTGTGTGATCTCTCAAGTCATTTGTTCAAAGTCAATATCAGGAGAATGTTCCCCATGAAGTCGAAGTGCTTGCTCTCATGTCTCGTCGCAGCAGTGGCTGTTCAGGCCAACGCTGCCGAGGTCATCGTTTCAGGTGACATCACCACGTCGGTCACCTGGACCGCCAACAACACGTACAACCTGCAAGGACAGGTGTTCGTGCTCGCCGGTGCCACCATCACCATCGAGCCAGGCACCATCATCGCCAGCAGCGCCGGTGGTTCGCTGGCGGTTTGCCGCGGAGCTCGCATCGATTGCGAGGGAACTGCGGAAAACCCGATCATCTTCACCTCCAAGGCCGACTACGACACCTGGACCCCCGCGGCTCCACGCGGTGTGTGGCGCGCAAGCTGCAACGAGTGGGGCAACCTGACGATCATGGGTCGCGGTTTCGTGGGCAAGTACGGCAATGGCGCCCCATCGACCAACACGGCTGCTCCAAGCGCGGGCAACTACTCCCTGATGGAAGGCTTGACGCCGGCTGGCGGCTCTGACGAACGCACCCGCTACGGCGGCGGCGATGATCAGGACGACAGCGGCTCGCTCCGCTACACCTCGTTCCGCTACGGCGGTCTCGTGGTGGGACTCACCAACGAGCTCAACGGACTCTCGCTGGGCGGTATTGGTCAGCAGACCCAGATCGATCACGTCGAGATCATGAACAACGTCGATGACGGCATCGAGATCTGGGGCGGCAAGGTCGACCTCCGATACTTCTCGATCTGGAACATCGGTGACGATTCGTTCGATTTGGACCACGGATGGCGCGGTCGCGGTCAGTTCGGACTGATCGTGCAGGGCTACTCCAAGAACGCAGCGTCGGGCTCAGGCGTGTGCGACTCGATGATCGAGATTGACGGCGCTGCGAAGTCTGACGCCCAGCCTGTTTCGACTGTGTCGCTCTACAACATGACGCTCATCGGACAGCCGCTCAGCGTGAAGCGCGCCATCAAGTTCCGTGACGGAGCCCGTCTCCAGGTCAACAACAGCATCATCATGGATGCTGGTGAGGCAGTTGTCCGAAACGACAACACCGACGGCGAGGCAACGGACGGACAGACCGGCTACGGCCACAACGGCACCCTGACCTTTAACGCGTGCTGGACGACGGATTTCAACGTGTACTCCACGGTGAACCCCTTCACCTCGAACCCAAGCCCCGCTGAGGCTTACACGAGCCAAGATGGAGGCAAGCTGAGCCAGATCACTGACACCGTGTTCTTCAACAACGTCAATTCCGCTGCGTACACGACAGCGAACTCCGTTGGCGTCTTCGCTGCCAGCAACAACAATGTGATCGCAACGGCTTCGCCGATCACATCGATCACCCGCGGTCCAACGCAGGTTCTGACCGGCGTCGCCATCCAGCCCGTCATCGGACTGGATCCTCGCGCTGCCAACGATGCAGTATCGGCTGTGACTGCTCCTCCACCAAATGGGTTCTATGTGCCAGTGTCTTATCGTGGCGCCTTCGGTCCAAGCGACAACTGGCTGTGCGGTTGGAGTGCGGCATCGCAGTACGGATATGTGACGACTCCTAGCGGTTGCGCTGCTCCGTGCCCAGCCGATCTGGATTCGAACGGCAGTGTTGGCGGTAGCGACCTCACCATTCTCCTGGGTTCTTGGGGAACACCGGGCGCAGCTGACCTCGACTTCTCAGGATCAGTTGGTGGGTCAGATCTCACGATCCTCCTCGGCGCGTGGGGCAACTGCTCCTAAGTAACCGCAAGACAGACGCTTCCTTCATTCTCGGCGCTTGGCGGTGGAGATCGCTCCCCGCCAAGCGCCTTTCGGCTTCCAATGAGACACCCACAAATCTCCCGTTCGGTCTTTGTGCTCGCTGCCGCATTCGTCGGATTCGCCGTCGCGGGGGCGGGCTGTCAGGCAACGCCGAAGGGAAAGGCGAACGATTCATCGGCACTGCTCGATCAGGCAATGGATGTGGCTTCATCGCCGCACGGCAAGTCGCATGCGCGCGTGAAGTCGCGGTTGCAGCGAGATGTTGTTCTCACCGCCATTGAACTGCAGGCATTTGATGCTGCGCTGCGTTACGCGGACAGGATCGAGGATGGACGGCGCGCGGAGTCGCTTGCGATCCTCGCGCAGGCGTTCGCCGAGGCGGGAGAGAGGGCGCGCGCAGATCAGTGTGTGATTCGCGCCATCGATCTTGCAGCGTCCACAGAGGGTGCCACGCAAGAGCGCATTCTCACGGAGATTGCTGTCGCATTTGCAAAGATGGGCCAACTCGAAAGGGCGCGGCAGTTTGCAGGGCGCGTTCCACAGGAACTCACGGGGCGGGTCGAAGCGGAAATCGCCACGCGCGTGACGATCGAAGAGTTGGATCGTCAGTGCGATGCCTTCGATCGAGCGATCAAGACTGGCAACCTCGATGTCGTGCGTTCGGGAGTTGGCGGCTACTTCGCCGTCCTGAAGCGAGTTCGTGGTGATGCGAGCCGCTGCGATCGCGCGGAGAAGGCGATCCGCGCCGCCATGCCGGGGTTGCCGATCGAGTATCGAATCGACGCATCCATTCGCCTCTCCGATGAACTTGATGCGCAGGGGCGCACCGACGAGGCGATGGCGGAAGTTGTGCGTGCGCGCGACCTGCTGAGGACATCGGATTTCCTCCCCGACACCAGCGGACCGATCGGTCGAAATCTTGCACTCGCCTTCGAGCGCCGCGGGGATGGAGTGCGAGCGCGCGAACTCCTGCTCGACATGGTTGCCGCGTACGAGCGCGATCCCAAGTCGATGGTGGACATTGAGCGCGCCGATTACCTCTGTCCGCTGGCTGCAGCCTTGGCACAGGTTGGCGACACTGAGAACGCTCTGCGCGTGTGGGCACTCGCTTTGGAGGCGGGCAGCATCAATCCGAACGCTCGTCCCCGCGCCGAGGATCTTTGCATGATCATGCTTGCAATGGCCCGTCAGGGAATCGAGCCGACGGAGGGGATGCGCAGCAAGATGGCGCAGATGAGGGGGGGGCTCCAACCTCCATGGTGATGCACGGGCGATTTGTTGTCGCCTTCGTCATTGTGCTGCTGCTGGCCGCCGCTCCTGCCCTCGGGCAGGCTGCTGTCGGCGGCACCGTGCGCGGAACCGTCACGGACAAGGAGTTCGGCGTTCCCGTGGTGGGTGCGGCGGTCAGCATCCTTGGAACGCGGGCGCGGGTGATCACATCCGAAACGGGTTCGTTCACGATTCCGAATGTCACCACCGGTACCTACACGCTTGTGTTCACCAAGGACGGCTATGTCCGTGAGGTGCGGCCGAATGTGGGGGTTGTCAATGGTCAGTTGACGGATGTCGACGCAACGATGGCCGGCGAGTTCGAGGATCTCGACGAGGTCGTTGTCCAAGACATCAATGTGGAGCAGCAAGAGGCGGCGCCGATCCAGGTCATCACGCCGCCCGAGATCGTGCCGATCGTGATCGTGCAGCCGATGGAGTTCACGCTGCGACTCGACAGCCCGCAGTTGCTCGATGTTGTCGGCGTCGACACGATTTCACGGTCGGGCGCTGGTGATGCTGCCGCAGCACTGCTGTTGGTGCCGGGCGCAACACTGCAGGAGGGCAAGTACGCCGTCGTGCGCGGACTTCCCGATCGCTATGTGAGCGTGCTGCTGGACAGTGTGCGATTGCCTGTCTCAACGCCTGGCAAGCGCGCGGTGCAGCTCGATCAGTTCCCCGCGGCGGTGATCCAGAGCATCCAAATCAGCAAGAGTTTCACCCCCGATCTGCAGGGCGAGGCATCGGGAGGCGGCGTGAATGTCGTGCTGAAGGACATCCCTGACGAAGGGATCTTCCAAATCCGTGCGCAGTACGGGATCAACTCTCAAGTCAAGAATGGGTCGTTCCTGACCTATCCCGGCGGGCAACTGGACTTTTGGGGTGGCAATGATGTGCTGCAAACGCAGCCCGACTTGATCGGCCAGCCGTGGCCGAACAATCCCACCGGGACCACGACGGGCAATGCGCCGCCGATTTACAAGTGGTCTGTCGCCGCGGGCGACTCGTGGCAAGTGGACGACGACCTCAAGGTTGGTGGTTTCGGCAACTTCTTCTACGACGCAGGCGCCTCGTACTTCGACAACGGACAGTTGAATCAGTACTTGCAAGCGACGCCAGGAACGTCGTTGGTCCCGCAGACATCGGAGGGGGCAAACCCCGTCCCAGGCGGGCAGTACATCACGCAGCTCTACGATGTGACGCAGGGAACGCAGTCGATCCAGTGGGGTGGTATGGGGGCCTTTGGGCTCGAGACCGAGCAGCACAAGATCGGCGCAAAGTTCATCTATACGCAATTGTCCGAGAGCCAGGCAGTTCTGCTCATCGACCAGCGTGGCAAGGACTATTTCTTCCCCAACTACGACGTGAATGATCCCTTCGGTCCAGGCAACGAAGGCGCCGAAGCCTTTGAAGCTCCGTGGCAGCGACTCGAGACGCTCGATTATTCACAGGTCATCACCGAAGCGCTGATTCTCAACGGAGAGCACACGCTTGGATTCCTCGGACCCAACGAGGCAGAGGAACTGCCCGAACCGATTGCCTTGGGCGCCCCAAAGATCGACTGGCGATTCGCGCTGAGCAAGGCGAGCGAAAATCAGCCGGACCAAACTCAGTTCGCATCCATCTGGAAGCCTGCCAGCGGGATCGCACCCGGATTTGTTCTCCCCGAGGAGTGGACATACACGGACGATCTCGTCCCGTTCAGCAGCGCAGGCTTCGTCCAGCACATCAACTACTTCAACGAAGAGCAGAGCATCCAAGGCGCGACAAACATCAAGTTGCCGTTCCTTCAGTGGAACGACCGTGAGGGGTACATCAAGGTGGGCATGTTCGCCGACTCCCTGTCGCGAACGTACACCCAAGACACCTTTTACAACGACACGAACCCGCCGGGCACGACTTCCTACCAGGCCCCGTGGACGGATCCGTGGAGCCAAGTGTTTCCATCACAGGGTCAGCCGATTCTTCAGAGCAACGCCGACATTTCATACAACGGCAGCCAACTCATCGCAGCTGGCTACGGGATGATCGATTTGCCCTTCACGGAGACGATGAACCTGGTGACGGGCGTGCGCTATGAAACGACCGACATGACCACCACGGTTGTGCCGGATGCGGACGCATTGTGGTTGCCCCCTGGTGGTGGGCTCCCTGGCTTCATCCGCGATTATCCGTCCAGTGAGTACAACGCCAACATCAATCAGGCGAACATCCTGCCGATGATCGGCTTGAACTGGAACATTCGTGACGATTTGGTGCTGCGAACTGCGTTCGCGCAGACGCTCGCGCGCCCAAACTTCTTCGAACTCGTGCCCGTGTTGCAATACGAGTATGTCGGTGGACCGCTCTTCATCGGAAATCCGGCGCTTCAGATGAGTTCCCTCAACAACTACGACCTGCGTCTCGACTGGACCCCCGAGGAAGAGTGGCTCATCTCGGGGTCGGTGTTCTACAAGCAGATCTACGACCCCATCCAGTATGTGCAGCGATTCGCGACCAGCTTCAGTTACACGACGCCCGCGAACTTCGACAATGCAACGCTGTTTGGTGTTGAGATTGAAGGTCGGGTGACCGCCGAGCCGCTCCTCGGCGAGGACTTCAAGGGCTTGGCGACGGGTGCCAACTTCACCTACATGAACTCCCAGGTGCAGTTGCCAGAGGCTGATCAGGCGGCCTTCCGCGCGTATGGCGTCGACGTCTCTTCGCTGCCCATGACCGCAACTCCCGACTACCTGTTCAATGTCAATGTGACCTACGACTATGAGCAGACGGGTACTCAGGTCGGCATCTTCTACAACTACCAAGGGAAGTCGTTGGTCTCTGGTGCATCGACCGAATCGTCGGGCTTCCCGATTCCAGTGCCCGGAGATCTTGTGCCATCCATCTACCAACTTCCCTACGGAACACTCAACTTCACGCTGCAGCAGCGGCTCATCTATGGTTTCGCATGCAGTTTCGCAGCGAAGAACCTGACCAATCCGATTCGTGAAACGCAGTTCGAGAGTTTCGACGGGCAGACGGCCGTCAACTCCACCTATACGGCAGGCATCGACCTGACATTCGGACTCTCCTGGCAATTGATCTTCTGACGGACTCCACCATGCAACCCATCGCTCCATCCCTCATACTGATCGCATCCGCGCTCGCATTTCTGCTCACCTCATCGCCGGCACAGGCCCAGTCCGATGCGCCAAGCGCTCCAGCTGCCGCAGGCGATGCCGCTGCCGAACCGGCATCGATCGAACCCAAGCCGCTGCTTGACGAGAACGGCAATCCGTTCCCGGAGCCTCGTCCGAAGGCGCCTGACTTCAACGCGGAGATCGCTGCAACCAGATTTGCCGAACTGGCGATGGCCGATGTGCTGATGGAGCTCGCGCTCGGTCAGTTGGTGAAGCAGAACGGCGAGACCAAGTCGGTGCGTGATTACGCCCACCGTATTGTCACGAACCACACGGCCATCCAGCTCATTCTCGCGAAGGCAGCTGCTGCGAGCGGTGTCGCGCTGCCGACCGACCTCACCCCCGAGCAGATGCAAGTCCTCGAACGCCTGAGCGCGTTCAGCGGTGAGGCACTCGACAGGGAGTACCTCTGGGAACAGTCGCTTCGGCAGCCCCGCACCATGGCCATGTACCGCTGGCAGTACGACAACTGCGATGATGACAAGCTCAAGGTCTTTGTCGTTGGCACAACGCCGATCATCCAGGTGCACACCCGCATCGCCGATGAACTGCACAAGAAGGTGAACGCGCAGGAGATCCGCCTCCTCGAACGGCGCGTCGAAGCCGAACGCAAGGCGGAGCAGGAACGCAAGCAGGCCGAGGCGCAAGCCGCCGCCGACGCCGCCGCGAAGAAGTCCACTCGCAAGTTCAAGAAGTAGCGCAGCGAGCGCGCCCTGTCAGACTCGAGCGCTGAATCTTCAGAGCGGACCTCATCGGCGAATGCGGCTTGCGCCCAACAGCCCGGCCGCGAAGAGCAGGGCGAACACTCCGGGGGAAGGAACGATCGACCCGCCGTTCAGGGCAGTGGACTGTTCAAGGATGGACAGGTCCGTGCCGCCAATCGACCACCGCATGTGCAACCGGGAGCCCGATGCCAACGCAACGCCCGAGGCGAACCCCTGCGACTGGGCAGCAACGCCGAGGATGTTCGTCATGGTGGCGACCGAGGGGGGCGATCCGGCCAAGGTCCACATCTCGCGCGTGTCACTCGCGGCGGCCGACGACTCCAAAGATCCGACAACCGCAACGCTTGCAACTGCAAACAAGATCGATCGCATAGGGACTGTTCTCTCGCTCATCGCAGAAGGGGGGACTGCGCCGCTGCGGGAGCAGCGGAAAGGGGACGCAGGTCTTCGAGCGGGAGGGATGATGCCGCAAGAATTTTCAGAGGTCACAAATGTCCTATGAGCGGGTTGCTCAAGGTTTGTGAGCCTGATGCTGTCGGGCGCGCGATTTCCGATTCGATTTCCGAATTGGTCCTTTGACTTGACGGTTTCGATCTCTCTTGCAGCCCGGCTGTCCCGTTGGGCAATCTTGGCGCAAACTGGGTCATGATGACCTGGCGAGCCGTTCATCGTGGAGTGCATGTCGTGACCGCCATCGTGGGCGCGGCACTTTCGCGTGGAGTGCTCGCTCAAGCGCCGGCGTTCATCAACTTCGAGACTCCTCAGGTCCATCCGATCGACATCACGCCAAACGGCTTGGTACTGGTTGCGGTCAACACGGCTGACAATCACGTGGAAGTTTTTGACATCGTTGGCGGACTCCCAGTGCACCGAGGATCTGTCTTCACGGGGCTCGAACCGGTTTCCGTGCGAGCCCGCACCGACTCTCACGCCTGGGTCGTCAATCAGATCAGCGACTCGGTGAGCGTCGTGAATCTCCAGTCGATGAGCCTCGAGCGCACGGTGCTCGTGGGCGACGAGCCCGCGGACATCGTGTTCGCCGGTGCGCCGCAGCGGGCATTCGTTTCGCTCGCGCAGCCGCGGCAGATTGCGACATTTGACCCCGAGGTGGCCGCACCAACAATCACGACGATCAACATCAACGGCAACCAGCCGCGGGCAATGACCACCAGCCCCGATGGATCGCTGGTGTATGTCGCGATCTTCGAGTCGGGAAACCGTTCGGTGATCGTGCCGCGCGCGACGGTGTCCCAAGGCACAGGACCCTACGGAGGGCAGAATCCGCCGCCCAACTCTGGCACATCCTTCGTGCCCGCGATCAACCCCGACAATTCGCAGCCTCCTCGCGTTGCGCATGTTGTCCGCAAGAACGCACAGGGCCAGTGGCGCGATGGCAACAACCGCAACTGGACATCGCTCATTCCATTCGATGTGATCGACAATGATGTGCTGGTGATTCAGGCCTCGACCGGCACCGTCTCCGCGGTGACCGGGCTGATGACGACGGTGACCGGCATCGGCACCGCACCCAACGGTCAAGTCCTCGCGGTCGGCATGGAGTCGCGAAACGAGATTGCCTTTGAGGCGCAACTCAATGGCACTTTCCTTCGCTGCCAAGCGAGCCTCGTGCCGTCTGGTGGGAGCGGCAGCGCGACCTCGTTCGATCTCAATCAGCATTTGAACTACGCATTGCCGTCCACCGACATCGTCACGCGACTGCAGTCGATCGGCGACCCGCGCGGCGTTGCCTGGCATCCAAGCGGATCTCGCGCGTTCATTGCGGGCATGGGGTCCAACAGCGTGGTGGCAGTGTCACCTGCGGGACAGCGGCTGGCGGTGATCCAGGTTGGCGAAGGTCCAAGTGGACTGGTGCTCGCGCCTGGCGGCGAGAAACTGTTCGTCCTCAACCGCTTCGACGGCAGCATCTCGACGATCGACACTGCCACGAACGGCGAACTCGCGCGCGTTGCGTTCCATGACCCGACGCCAACTGCCATCAAGCAGGGGCGGCCGTTCCTCTACGACACCCACCTCACAAGCGGGCTTGGGCATGTGTCCTGCGCTTCCTGCCATGTCGATGCGCGCAGCGACCGCTTGGCATGGAACCTCGGTGACCCCTCGGGTGCGATGATCGCCTTCAATGCAACCTGCGTTGAGGATGGGCTCTGCGTCAACTGGCATCCGATGAAGGGACCGATGGTCACCCAAACGCTCCAAGGGATCATCGGGCAGGAGCCGCTGCATTGGCGCGGGGAGAAGGCGGGCATCGAGGACTTCAATGTCGCCTACACCCACCTGCAAGGACGCGAGTCGGAGATCACCGCGGCAGAGATGGCGCAGTTGAAGGCCTACATCGCCACGCTGGCCTTTGGACCGCAGCCAAACCGCAACATCGACAACTCGCTCCGCTCGAGCCTGCCGATCTTCGGCGGCATCGTGACGGGCAGCGGCGGCACGGGCAATCCGCAGGCGGGCGAAAACATGTTCAACACGCTCGCCACGCTGCCGAACGCCCCCGGGGGCAACACGCGCTGTGTGGACTGCCACCCGGGGCAGGTCGGGACAGGCAACGAGATCGGCATTCCACTTGGTCCCGTTCAGCAGAACCGCAAGGTGCCGCACCTTCGCGAGGTCTATCGAAAGACGGGCGCGGACCTGCAGTCCACCAGCGCGCGCCGCGGATTCGGATTCAATGCAGATTCCGAGTTCGCCACGCTGCAGGATCTCTTGCAGGTTGGGTTTGCATGGGGAACGGGCGCGACCGCGATCACCCGTCGACGGGACATGGAAGCGTTCCTCCTCTCGTTCGGCACGGATACGCACGCGGGGGTCGGGCAGCAGGCGGTGGCCTCCAACGGTGGGGGAGCGGGTGACAACATCGCACGAATCAACCAACTCGTCTCCATCGCATCGAGTGGTACGGCGGGGCTCGTTGTGAAGGCAAGCGGTTCAACGCAGCCGCGCGGGTGGATGCTTGAATCGGGTGGCTTCCGTAGCGATCGTCAGGCGGAGCCACTTGTTTCGGCGTCGGCGCTCTTGGCGCTCAGCGGACCACAGAACCCGCTGGTGTACACACTCGTGCCTGCGGGCGCAGCCCGCCGCATCGGCATCGACCGCGATCAAGACACGCACCTTGACCGCGACGAAGTGGACGCAGGCAGCGATCCCGCAGATCCAACGAGCGTGCCCAACAGCTGCCCTGCAGACCTGTCATCCGATGGACTTGTCGATGGTGCCGACTTGACCATGCTCCTTGCGGGCTGGGGCAAAGGCGGGCAGACCGACCTTTCTGGCGATGGCACCACCGACGGCACCGACCTTGCCGTGCTGCTCGCGAGTTGGGGCGGTTGCAGGTAACGGCTCAGGAACGCACGCATACCGAGGCGCCGGACCATCGATCCGATCAGGAAGCTAGCGAGCCGATCCGTCCTGAGGCAAGATCGCGGCAACGGCCGTGAGTTCAGCGGGCGCCGCGTCCTCATGGCCCATCAGTTCCGCTGTCCTTCGTGCGGACGGCAGCAGTCTGGAGTTGAAGGACCCCATCGCGTCGTTGTACGACTTGTTCGCACCGTCAAGCCCCTTCCTCACCCTCTCCAGGTGGTCAGCGAATGTTCGGAGCCGATCGAGAAGTTGTTTCGCTTCGTCGCCGATCTTGCGCGCGTTCTCGTTCAGTCGCTCTTGCGTCCACTGCATCGCGCAGGTGCGGAGCAGTGCGAGCAGCGTGGATGGTGTGGTGATGATGACCTTGTTGCGCAGCGATGAAGTGAAGAGGTCGCCATCCGTCTCGAGTGCGGCGTGAAGCGCACTCTCCACGGGGACGAACATGATCGTCAGGTCCTCCGCCGTCCCGTAATCATTCGCAAGTGCCTTCGGATACTGACGCTTCTCGAGTGCGCGCACATGCGACTTGACTGCCTGGACATGCGCCATGCGAGCCGCGGCGCGCTCCGCATCGGATTTCGTGGCATCGAGCGCATCCAAATAGGCGTTCATCGGAACTTTCGAGTCGAGAGGAATGAAGCGCTTTCCAGGCAGGTGGATGATGCAGTCGGGCCGCGCCATCACGCCCTCGTCATTCGTGATTCCCTGTTGAAGGACGTACGAAATGTGTTCCGCCATGCCCGCCATCTCGAGCACATTCTGCAGAGCCACTTCGCCCCATTGGCCGCGCTGGCGATTGTCTCGCATCGCACTCGACAGCGTCATCGCCGCAGCCGATGCACGCTGCTGCAGGTCAGCGATCTGCTTGAGCTGCTCACTCAATGCCTTGCTGTCACCCTCGCGCCTTTCCGCCAGATCCCTCACCAGCTGCGCGTTCGCGGTCAGTTGCTCCTTCAGTGGCAGGAGCGTCGCATCGATCGCCTTCTGCCGTGCCTCGAGATCCGCCTGCGACAGTTGGTGCTGTCCGTCGAACTGCGTCTTTGCAAATGTCAGCAGCTGCTGCGAAGTGCTCTTCAGCAGATCCGATCCGGTTGCCTTGAAGGTATCGATCAGCGTCGATCGCGCCTGTTCAAACGACTCTTTCAGATCCTTCAGGCTCCGCTCGCGCTCGGTGATGCGCTCCTGCAGCGCACGGCGTTCCTGTTCGGAGCGCGCAAGACCGCGGGCTGTTTCCTCTCCGCGGGCGCGTTCAGCCTTGGTCTCGGCAAGGGAGCGGTCGAGTTGCTCGAGCATTGCTGCACTCCGCGCGCTCTCCGCGGCGCTTGCCGACTTCAGCCATGCGTAGACCCCCGAAGCACCGACAAAGAGCCCCGCAACGCCGCCAAGGAGAAGAGCCCCAGTGTCCATGGCAGGAGTCTAGATCGCCGTTCGCTACCGCTCCATTGTGTCGAGGGTGTCCCATGTTCCGTCGAACGCCCACTCGTAGTTTCGCCAGCGATCGATCGATGAACGATTGATCGATCGGCGGACTTGCTCGTGACTGAGGGTCAGCACGGTGCGTCGGTTGGCCTCTGGCGTGAGCGTCGCTTCGTGCATCGGCAGCCCGAGCCGCGACAGCACCCGTTCCATGTGCTCACGCGGCGACTCCACGAGCGACTCGTAGCGAATCGCCTCGTGCGACAGACCGAGCACTTCAAGGGCACGCGGCGCAAGCGCACGCTCCGCCGCGATGACGCTGCGGATCGAATCGAGGGAGCGGGTCCAGCCGAACGCCCGCGGATGAAAGTTGCCAAGGAAAATGCTGATCGCCGTGTCACGCGCCGCCCGTTGCATGCGCAGGCACACCGCGCCGGGCAGGACCGCAGCGACCGCCGGGAGATGGCGCCAGGTCATGAGCGACTTGTCGAAAGTCCATGACGCACCGCTGCGCCGCGAGATCAACGTTCCCGCGAGGTAGCTCTCCCGAAGTCGGTGTGCGTCGCTGCGTTCAAGCTGATGGAGCCCCGCCGGCCACATGCCTCGCCCGAGAAGCTCGCCTCCAAGTGTCGCAATGCCCTCGTACTCCCCAATGCCGCAAATGGCTGGATGCCGATCGAGCATTTGCTCGAGCAGCGTCGTTCCGCTTCGAGGAGCGCCGACCACCAACAGCGCGCCTGGTTGCGGAGGGATGCTCGGTTCAAACCAGGGTCGCCCACGCTCGAGCAACGCCAACTGCGCCCGTGCATCCTCCAGCAGCCCTTCGACATCGAACACCGAGCCCGTCGACGCATGCAGGAACACAGCAAGTTCGAACGCCCGTCGATACTGCGCGTCGGCATCGAGCAGACGCACTGCGTCGAAGCCAGCGATTCGCCGCAGGTGAGCGGGTGCGTCGGAGCGCGCAAGTGACTCCAGGCGGTCGATCGTGCCGCCGCGGTCGGTGCGTGCAGTGATGCGTGCCGTGAAAATCGCAGCGCGGGAATCCTGCAGCCAATCGCCGCCGCGCGAGAGAAGATCCTCCAACTCCTCGCGGCGGTTTGATCGGTACAGCGCCTCAGCCAACGCGAACATCGCATCCAAAGCATTCGGCGCTCGCTGTTGAACCAGGGCCTGCAGCGCTGCGATCGCATCGGAGCTTCTGCCGAGCCGATGGTTGATGACCGCACGCAGGAGGGCGACATCGGGACCGCCTGCCCCGAGGCGAACAGCCTGATCGACCGCCTCATGAGCAGCCACTAGGCGCCCCATGCCAAATGCGCCGCGCGCCCGCGCAAACCAAGCGGCGGGGCTGCGGGGTGCCGACTCGGTCCAAGCCACCGCCAGCGGGAATGCCTGCGGAAAGTCATGCCGCGCGAGCAGGTCGTTGACTTGCGACGAATCGGGTGCTCGAGCCATGAATCGAGGGTAACAGTGTCACGAGGGCACCGATGGACTGGATCGTGGCGGAGGCCAGGTCTTGTGGGTTTGCGCCGCCGCCGCTGAGCCGCTGCCGAACCGCTGCTGATCACTGCGTGCTGCGCACCTGAGTGCGCGGCGCCTGTGTAGTCCGCCAACGCTCGACCGACCCGAGCGGCGCGTACCAGACCCAGTCAATGTCGTTCGTTGGCTGGTACGAAGCCTGCTCGTAATAGGGATTGCGCACGGGAAAGGTTGTCGGAAGTGGAGCGGAGGCACCGCCGATGGCCCATTCAAATCCATCGGATGCCAGAGGGTCGCCACGGTTGTCTCGACCATCGCACCCAACGGACCAAACACGATTCCCCTTGGCATCACTCACGAGCAAGATCGCTGAACCCGTCCAGGGATCGATCGGGATCGACGGCAGGTAACTGGGCACCAACTCATCGGCGGTTGCGGGCCATCTGCCAGTGTCGCGCAGGAATCGCAGCGCGGCGCAGGTCACAGCGACCGAATCACATTGCGCTCGGTCAACGGCGTAACCCGCCATCGCCCTCGAGAGGGACGGCATCAGAAGGCGAGGCAGGGTCCAGCGAAGGGGAGCATCTTGCACTTCGCTCTCGAACGCACGGTCCATCGTGCGCACCTTGAGATAGTCGGGAAGAGGGAGTTGACTTGCGTTCTCAGCTGCGACAAACAGCCGGTCGACAAACGCGTTCGTGGACTTCCGGTCTGCAAAGCTCCATGCTGCCATGGGTGCGGACAAGGCGCGAGGGAGTGCTGCCAGTACCTGCGCGGTCCCTCGCTCGGCGGACACGCCTTGTTTCGGTTCCATCATCGCGAGCATGTTGATGAGCACGCGCTCACTGTCCTTGTTCATCAAGAAGACGCCATCACCGTTACCGCTGTCGGTGAAGAGAGCCTGCAGAATGTCCTCCCACATGAGCCGCTCGCTAGTCGCGACGAACTTCTGCAGTTCATCGGGGACCGATTCGAACGCGGTCTGCAGTTCGGCGAGCTGGGACGTGTTGAGCAGTTCCGGCTTCCACTCAAGCGCCGCAGTCGTGTAGGTGCGTGCCATCGAACGAATGCCAAATCCGACCAAGTCACAAATCAACAGGCGCCCTTCCTGGGCGTGCTTGGATATCGCCAGCACAGTCTGCATGTCGGTGACGAAACGGGCCCCGTCGTCATGATCGACGGCACGAATGGCGTCGCAGCAGAGGATCCGCGCAGCGGCGCGCATCTGGGCGAGGTGTGGGAGTTCCAATGCAAGCATTGGCAGCACTTTGGAATAGTCCTCCGTCGCCGACGAGAAATCTGCCGATGGCTCTCCCAGGAGCTGCGCATTCAATGCGTCGCGAGGAGCCCCGACCGGGAATCCGAGTTTGGGAATGGCGCGAGCCGTGTGCAGCATGCGAATCCCCTCGTCATGGTTCTGCAGCCATTCGGCGACCTTCGGCCACTGCTCGTCGCCTGGCCACGGCATCGCATTGAGCGCTTCCCGCGCCTCGCTCGATGGTGCATTGAAGGCGAATTCGAGTTGCAAGAGCGCGCTTCGGTAGATCGGCCAAGCACACTCCTCTGGGCTGCTTGACTTGGGAAGTGTGCTTTGGAACACGGCGACGGTATCGGTGCGCCGCACGGGCTCCTGCGACAGGAGGTAGGCGGCGAAAGATGCGTAGGCGACGAACGCAAGGAGTGCGGCGACCGATGTCACGAGCGCCGCCTTGCCGATCACACGATCGAGCATGGTGCGCTTGGCGATTGCGCCAGCGCGCAGTGATGCTGCGGCGAGTTTCGGATCACCAAAGGCAGCCATGGCCGCATCGGGGGTGCGACCGGAAGCCAGTGCTTCACGGAAGTGCGAGAAAAGTTCGAGTTCCAAGTCCCTTTGCTCGCGTTTGCGAAGCCGCGTGAGACGGACAGTTCGCTCAATGAATGCTCGGAGATCCGCGGGAAAACCGTCCGTCATGCAATGGCTCCTTTCCAGTTGGAGTGTGGCAGCAACGCACCAATCCGAGTCACGCCGAGCGCCTCCATCGCAGCCGCCAGTTTCCGCCAGGTGCGCGAGTCTTCCGCAAGGCGCTTTCGTCCGCCGGAAGTGAGTCGGTAGTACTTGCGCGGCCTCGCGCCCGACTCATCCCACCGCGCCGTGATCAGCGACTTCGCCTCGAGGTTGTAGAGCATGGGATAGAGGGTGCTCTGGCCCATCGCGAGAACACCGTCCGTCCGCCGCTCGAGCGCCTCGATGATTTCGTAGCCGTACATCTCGCCGCGATCAAGCAGTTTCAGGACCGCAATAGGGCCGGCTCCCCTGATGAATTCGCCTTCAATGGACATGGTGTACCTCGATGGCCATACTATACGACACATAGTATGAGGTGGTTGCAAGGTTGATCGGGAAGCGGCCTTGGCGTAGTGTGCCCCCGCCGAATGCTCGTCGCCCAGGCTTACTCCTTTACGCAAAAGGCGCGGTTGGCGGTCACGCTGGCGTGGGTTGCGGGGTATGTCAACATCGTTTGCATCGTGGTGTGCGGGAAGGGAGTTTCGCATGTCACAGGCACCCTGAGCGCGTTCGGCAAGGACATCTCCGACAGCGATTGGGAACCGCTGATCGTGTCGGGATGGTTGTTGTGGTGGTTCTTTGCAGGCGCCTTTTCCTCGGGTGTAGCCACCGCGGTTGCTCGCGCGCGGAACTGGAAGTCTCCTTACGTGCTGCCCATCGCTGCCGAAGCAGTGGCGCTGCTGGGCTTTGCGATCACCATCTGGGTCTCTGAGGCACCGCAGATCGAGGCGGGCGTTGACCTCGAGGGGGCAGAACTCCTGGTGACTACGGCGTTTGCCTGCTTCGCCATGGGACTGCAGAACGCCACCGTGTCACGAATCTCCAGCGGCGTGGTTCGAACGACGCATGTGACGGGTGTTCTCACCGATCTCGGACTGGAGATCGTGAATGTCCTTCGCCCCAAGGCGCCGCGGCGTGTTGGCGGCGCTGAAACGCCGGCCGGATTGACGGTCAACGAGCGCGCGCTGCTGCTGACGCTGATTCTGGTGGGATTCGGCCTTGGTGCTGGATTGGGCGGTGTTCTGCTGGCTTGGTCGCTGCAACTTGTGATGCTGCCTCCCATCCTGTTCCTCTTCTGGCTCGTGTGGCTCGATCAATCGCAGCCCGTGGCCGATTTGGTGCGCGAGGAATCGTCGCTGCCCGGCGTTGCACCAGGTTTGGCCGATCTGCCGACAAGCATCGCGCTTTTCCGCCTGCGGTGTGCTGGTCGGCGTCGAGGCAGGCCGCATCGACTGCCCAACATGACTCACTGGGGCGAGTCCCTCGACTCCGCGGTTCAGGTCGCCGTGATTGACCTCTCTGAAGCGAAGGACATCGAGTTCGCCAGCGCTGAAGAACTCTGCTTGGTGGCCGAGCGCTTCGACAAGTCAGGGCGTTCGCTCGTTCTTGCTGGCGTCGCGCCGGGGCACTTCCCATCGCTTCATGCGGCGGGGCTCGATCGACTGTTGCCAATCGGCAGCGTTGCGCGCGATGTGCCCGAGGCTCTTGCGTTCGCACGCGCGCGCGCAGGGCCCACGCGTGGTGGCGTCATGGGCGACCGAACTGCCGTCCCAAGCGCCATCCGAAGCGCAACGGCGTAGCATCGCGAACTCCATGTTGCCATGGACACATGGCAGCATGTCAGCTGCCATCAACCAGCAGTGCAGGAGACCCACCCATGTTTCTTCGGATGATCTATGACGAGAAGTTGGCAGAAGCTGCATACTTGATCGGCTGTCAGCGCACGGGCGAGGCGATCGTGATCGACCCCGAGCGCGATGTGGACCGCTACGAACGGCTTGCAGCGGCGCATGGTCTGCGCATCGTTGCCGCTGCAGAGACGCACATCCATGCAGATTTCATCTCTGGTGGCCGCGAGCTCGCCGAGCGTGGCGCGAAGGTGTATGTCTCCGATGATGGCGATGCAGACTGGAAGTACCACTGGCTTGACAAGAAGAGCGGCGGCGGCGCGTATGCGCATCAGCTGCTCAAGGATGGCGACACATTCCGTATCGGAAACATCGAGTTTCGTGCCGTCCACACTCCTGGGCACACGCCCGAGCATTTGTGCTTCATGGTGACCGACCTTGGGGGTGGCGCCGACAAGCCGATGGGAGTGGCGACTGGCGACTTCGTCTTCGTCGGCGATCTTGGACGGCCAGACTTGCTGGAGTCCGCGGCGGGATTTGCCGGACAGGCGGATCCGTCGGCGCACCGTCTGTACGCAACGGTCCGCAAGTTCATGGAGTGGCCTGACTATCTGCAGGTTTGGCCGGCCCACGGCGCGGGAAGCGCCTGCGGCAAGGCGCTCGGAGCCGTTCCCACCACCACGGTGGGCTACGAGAAAATGTTCAACCCGTCGATCCTCGCTGCTCGAAGCGAGCAGGGGTTCGTGGATTACATCCTGGATGCGCAGCCTGAACCGCCGCTGTACTTCGCAAGGATGAAGCGCGACAACAAGATGGGCCCGCGCGTGCTCGGGGGCGTTCCAACGCCGCCGCGGTTGACTGCTGCGGACCTTCGTGGGATCGATGGCGCGCAAACGGCGATCATCGATACCCGTCCATGGGCTGCATTCCGCGGGGGTCATGTGCGTGGCGCACTTCACCTGCCGCTCAACAATTCGTTCAACACCGACGCGGGTTCGCTCATCGCTGAGGATGAGCCCATGCTGCTTGTTGTCGAGGGTGGGCGCGTCGATGAAGCGGTGCGCGACCTGATTCGGGTTGGGCTCGATCGGTTCGTCGGTTGGTTCGATCCAGCTGACCTCGTCGCGTATCAATCGGGAGGCGGCGCGTGGGCAACGATCGCCGAGAAGAGTGTGGCGGAGGCGCAGGTGTTGCTCGAGACCGAGCGACCGTTTGTGCTTGATGTGAGGCGCGCGAGCGAGTTCCGTGGAGGGCACATCGCCGGCGCGACCAACATGGCGCACACCCGCATGCTCGCACGACTGACCGAGATTCCCCGTGATCGCCCGATTCTGGTGAACTGCCAACTTGGTGGTCGGTCTGCACGCGCCTGTTCGTTGCTGGCGCGGCATGGGTTTTCCTGCATCAACCTCGCTGGCGGGATGAGCGCTTGGTCGAACGCGCGCGCGGCGGTCGAAGTCTGATGCCGACCAACCGTCGCTTGAACCACCTTCAGGCGGTGCAGCCTTGATCGGAGCATGGCTTGGTGCGGCGGCGGTGGGACTGTCCCTCGGGCTCCTCGGCTCGGGAGGCGCGATCCTCACCGTGCCGATCTTGGTGTACTTCGTTGGCCACGATGAAAAGAGCGCGATCGCCGAATCGCTGGCAATCGTCGGCGCCATCGCCTTGCTTGGCGCTGCGCGTGCGTTCCGCGCAAAGTCGGTCGATGTGCGCAGCGCGCTGCTCCTTGCGCTGCCGGGAATCCTCGGCACTGCGGTTGGAACGCGCGTGTCGATGTTGATCCCTGGCGCGGTGCAGTTGTCGATGCTCGCCCTGCTGATGGGTGTCGCCGCCGTCCTGATGTTCCGCGCGGGAGCACGACCGTCGCAACCGATCTCGTCTCCAGAACCGCACGCAGGTCCGCTGCGCACTTCGGTGTGGGTCGTGCTCGCGCAGGGCGTCGCGCTCGGACTTGTCACGGGCCTCGTCGGGGTCGGCGGCGGATTCCTGATCGTTCCGATGTTGGTCATCGTTCGCGGACTTCCCATGCACCGCGCGGTCGGGACAAGCTTGGCGGTCATCGCGATCAACTCGATGTCGGGCTTCCTGCAGGTCATGATGCTGCAGGGGTTTGATTCGGCCAGCGCAACTTCCAATGGCGTTGCCGCAGGTGGCGCCGTGGCGATCTTGGTGGTTGATTGGCACACGATCGCAGTTTTTGCAGCGATCGGCTGCGCCGGGAGCATCGCGGGGAACGCGCTCGGCGGACGAATCCCAGCCGCGGCACTCCGGCGGGCGTTCGCGGTGCTCCTGCTGCTGATGGCGGGGTTCATTCTTGTGCGTTCTGGACCGCGAATATGGAACCGACCCGCCCTGTCGGTCCTCCAATGGAGTGTGCGGACACCCCTACAGTGATCGCACTGCTTTCCTCGGACACGACAACTGGAAACAACATCATGACGACTGCCTCGCAAAATCCCCCAACTTCACAATCGCTCGGCAACGGTTCTGGCGGCGTTGCTGAAATCGCACCCTCGGAAGCCCAGCGCCGCCTTCAGCAGGCTCAATCGATCCTCGTCGATGTGCGCGAGCCCGACGAGCATGCGCGTGAGCGCATCGCGGGATCGCGGCTGATGTCCCTCTCGCGCTTCGACCGCGAGCAGGTGGCAACATGGATCAAGCCAGGCCAGAGTGTGATTCTGCACTGCAGAAGCGGTCGTCGTTCGGCAGATGCGTGCCGGATGGCCGCGTCGCTTGTCGATCGCGGCATCGCCGTCGTCAGTCTCGCTGGCGGCATCGAGGCATGGAAGGCGGCGAGCCTTCCCGTTTCCTGCGATGCACGGGCGCCGGGGATCAGCATCATGCGTCAGGTGCAACTCGTCATCGGCGCGTGCGTCCTCACGGGCTGCGCGTTGGCATGGTTCGTGGATCCGCGGTTCATCGCCGTGCCCGCGTTCTTTGGCGCGGGCCTTGCCTTTGCCGGAGCGACTGGTACTTGCGCGCTTGCGTCCGTGATTGGCTCGATGCCTTGGAACCGCATCGTTCCATCGGGCGGATCGTGCTGCGGCGGCGTTTCCAACAACAAAGGAGTTTGACATGTCGACAAGCGCACAGGCATTCTTTGAAACATGGCAGTCACGCATGCATGGGATGAAGGACGCGCCAGGTGGCGCGGACATCGGCAGGGGATTTGCAGGGATGTTCCAGGCACTCATGAAGGATGGAAGCGCGGCCGGCGGACTCGATGCGAAGCACAAGGAACTGATCGCGCTGGCGATCGGCGTCGCGTTGCGGTGCGAGGCGTGCATCTACTCCCATGTGGAGAAGTGCATCAAGGCTGGCGCAACGCCGCGTGAGGTGATGGATGCAGCGGGCGTGGCGGTCATGATGGGAGGCGGACCCGCGTACACGCAGATGCCCAAGGTGTCCGAGGCGCTGATCGCGCTGCATGCCCTGCCAACCGACGCGGCAAGCGTGAACTGATGGGCTCGCGCGCTGGCGGTCGGTCATGCCCGCACAGGCGGGCGTCCGCGGCGGCGCGCGGCGTGGGAGGGGCGCGAGTCATCGAGTTCGCGCACCGCACGCACGATCCGTTGGCGAAGGACCGCGGGCATGCGTTCGCTGCCGAATTGCCTGCATGCATCCTGCACGAGGTCGAGTTCGTGGAACACATGCCGACATCGCGCGCAGAACTCCGCCTGCGGTACAGCGAATCGTCGAGGTGAATCGCCGCGGTCCATCGACTCCATCTTCGCCCGCAGCAGGTCGATGCAGACTCGCTTGTCGAACGCTGGGGCAGGCGCGCGGCGCCGCGCGCCCGCTGCCGTCATCGCCCTTCGCAGCGCGAGACGACCGCGATGCAGTCGTGTCTTGACCGTGTTTGCCGCAATGCCGAGCGCCGCCGCGGTGTCGTCGACATCGAGTTCAAGCACTTCCTTCAGGATGATCGGCAGCCGAAGATGTTCAGGAAGGTCCGCAATGTGCGCCTGCACTGCATCCACTGCTTCCCGTCGAACCGCCTTCGCGTGCGGCGAATCCTCGTCAGACGCCACATCGAGCACCGTCGTTTCGCTCCACGGCATGAGATAGCTGGCGGTTCGTGTGCGCCGCACTCGTGACCGGTCGCGCGCCGCATGCAGTCGGCACGAGCGCACCGCGATCGCGTAGAGCCATGTCATCGGATCGGCATCGCCACGAAAGGTGTGCCACTTGCGAAACGCCTGGAGGAAGACATCCTGGATCATGTCGTCGGCGTCCGCGCCGTTCTTGCAGAGCCGCCTCGCCAGTCCATGCAGTGGACCACCCGCGCGGTCGACGAGCGCTCGAATCGCTGCGGACGCTTGCATGTCTGGGCGCGCGGCACCCGGCGAGTGCGATGGGGACAGCGACCTCGTGCCGCGTGCGGTCATCGCTGCAGGGTATTCATGGAGCGGGGACTGTCGCCTTCGGTCGGCGCTCGATTCGCTCTGCGCGAACGATCAGCAAACCTTGGTCGTTGCGGTCGGCGACCACCCCAGTGACTGCAACGGTGGCGAGCGGCTCTAGACCTTGAACGCCGCGCAGCCCAACGGGCAGCACCTTTCCCGCCGCATCCACGATCTCGATCGAGGCCGTTCCTGCCTTCAGGCTTGCACGATCTTCGCAGCAGTAGTCCCAAGGGGTTGCGCAGTGATCGGGGTCCCCGCCGTCCGCACACGATGGCACCGCAGGATCCACGATGGTGAACACGGCTCGGTCGACGACGAATGGCTCGACACTGCCACCGATTCGGCCGACGATCGTCACGCGTTCACCCGTTCGTGCCTGCGCTTTCACGGTCGTGACGGTTGGCCCATTGGCCGAACCATTCGTGACGAATCCCGCTGGCAGGGCAGATGCCGTGGGGGAAGCGGTCGGATTCTCCGAGCACCCCACGAGTGCGGCGGCGAGCAGGAGGCAGAGTGCGGGGCAGATTCGCATGGTGCGCGTTGGAGCCGAAGTGTTCATGGTGTCTCCGTTGGATGAGGATGAGGGGGGGTCAATCGGACTTGAGTGCGGAAGGAAGGGGAGTGGACAGGCAGCGAACCGCGGGCGCGATGGCGCCGACGATCCCAACCACGATTCCAGAGAGGATGCCGAGGGCGATGACCCGGTCGTCGATGCGGATGCCGAACACGCCCATCGAGAATCGGACCGCGATGCCGTCGACGAAGAGCATCGCAATGACAACGGCAACGAGCGCGCCGGACAGCGATGCGATGAGCGACTCCTGCATCATGCTGATGACGACGGCTGCGCGGCTGAAGCCGAGTACTTGAAGCATCGCCAGTTCACGGATACGCGTCGCGAAGGCTGCGTACAGCGTGTTCAGTCCGCCGATGAGTGCGCCCGCAGCCACCAGCGCGGCGCTGACCAGCACAAGGATGCGAACGGGTCGGTAGAACGCACTCTGTGCTGCGTAGTACGCGGGCTCGTGGATGGCGCTCAGTTCAAGGTCGATGCGGCGTTGCGCAAACAGGTCGATGTCCGACGGTGACGCACCAGGCGCGAGTCCGACGATCACCCCTGAAACGGTCTCCCGCTTCGTGAGCACCAGCAGATCGTCAATCGGCATCCAGATCTCGCCATCGAGAACTGTTCCTGGCGCCTGAAAGAGACCGACGATCCGCATGGATCGACCGTCGACGGTGATGGCAGGTGGGCGTGCATCGCGCCGTGATGGCTCGCGCTCCTCGAGCGCGCCGCTGACTGCCGTGGGATCGAGGCCCGCCGCGCGCGCAGCACTCGCGCCGATGATCACTTCATTGCTTCCCGAATCGGGTGCGCGCCCCGCCGACAGTCGAACCTGCGGGTGAAGCAGGAATGCCATCGGCGTGATGCCTCGAATGATCCCCGTTCGGCTCTCCGCCTCCGCGTCGGCATCGTTCGCGGTTGCTTCACCGAGCGGAAGCGCAACATGGATCTCGGGGCTCGCCAACAGCCGACCATCCCACGATCCGACGCCAGCCGCGCTCGCGCCCACGGACTCCGCCACGGACCGCGGAATCTCGCTGCGCTCGAGGCTCTCTTCGCTGCCCGCGCCGAGCAGCAGCACATTGCGCTCATGCCCGCTTGCCTGCAGCGCCTGATCCATTCCCTGCGCAAACCCAGCGCCCGCCATCAGGAGAAGGGCCACGAGCAGCGCGCCACCCACCGACAGCGCAAGCCGCGGCGGACTTCGTCCGAGGTTGCGCGTCGCATAGTGAAGTGGGATGAGTTTCATCACGCGAACCTCAGGTGCTGCGAAGACCCACGACGATTTCTCGGCGCGCCGCAGTCCATGCGGGAAGTGCGCCCGCCAGCAGCCCGAGCAGCGATGCAAGGAGGACGCCGAGCGCCGTGGCAGTCGGATCGGGCAGCACATCGATGGAAACACCTTCCATGCCGAAGGTGATTGTGGCGGTCTTGAGGACGATCCAGGCGAGGAGCGCACCACACGCGCCGCCACCGAGACCGAGCAGCAGTGCCTCCAACCCCACGAGCGCACCGATGCCGCAGTCCGTCCACCCGAGTGTGCGAAGGATGGCGTGATCGCGCACGCGCGCACGAACAGCCAGCGCGATGGCATTCGCGATGAGCGCGAAGACGGCCGCAAGGCTTGCCCAGCCGACGACGCTTGCGAACTGCACGATATGAACCACATCGCGCGCAGCCTTGGCGATGAACGCGCTCTCGGGCTTCGTCGACGTCGGGAACTGGTCCGTTGCGAACCGCTCATCGATAGCCGCAGCAACGCTCTGAAGCTGCGCGGGGCTTTCCACTTCCACCTCGAACTGCGTCACGATGCCGCCTGTCCCGCCGCGCGTCGCAGTTTCCTGCAGGAATCCGAGATGCGCGTATGCGCAGTTGCGGTCCTGCGGATCGTCGCTCTCGAAGGTGCCTGCGACCCATGCGCGGACACCTGCGGCATCGAAACGGTCGCCTGCGCGCAGCCTGCGGCGTTCAGCGAGTCCCGAACCCACCACGACCGCATCGCTCCGCGAGCGCCAGTCAGCGAGGCTTCCGCTCGTCCACTGCACATCGCGCAGCCGAGCGATGAGCGCGTCCTCATCCGGGAAGCCACGGAAGGTCACGACATCCAGCGACGCACGGCAGTTGTTCACGATGATCTTCACGGGGACGGCCGCGCGGACCCCCGCGATGCCCTCGATCGTTCGCGCGTACGATTGCGGAAGCTGGCTGGCGAATGGGCAGAAGCGGTTGAGCCGATAGACGATCAGCCGCGTGTCGCCAGCCCCAGCGGTCGTGGCCCGATGAACGCCGTCGCGCATGCTTTCGACGAAGGTGAACAGGAAGGTCGCCACGGCAATGCCCGTGAGCGTCAGTCCGGTGCGCATCGGTCGGCGCACCATGCCGCGCAAGGCGAACAAGAATGCAGCGCGGGAGGCGTTCATGGCTGCGCTGCCTGGAAGTTCGCGTCGACGATCTTCCCCTTTTCGAGCAGCACCGTGCGATCGGCGCGTGCAGCGGTCGCGGGGTCATGCGTCACCATCACGATCGTCTGTCCGCGTTCACAGTTCAATCGTGCCAGCAGATCCATCACCTGCGCCGCGTTGGCGCGGTCAAGGTCGCCCGTCGGCTCGTCCGCGAGCAGCACGCTCGGGCGCGTCACGATCGCGCGCGCGATGGCCACGCGCTGCTCCTGACCACCCGACAATTGGCGCGGCGCATGCGAATGACGGTCGGCCAGTCCAACCATCTCAAGCGCTTCGCTGACTCGCGCATGCCGTTCGCGGGCGTTGATGGGATGCAGCAGCAGCGGCAACTCGACATTCTCGTAGGCCGTCAGCACGGGAACGAGGTTGTACAGCTGGAAGATGTAGCCAACCTGTCGACTGCGCCATTGCGCAAGTGCGCTGCGAGAAAGGCGAGCGATGTCCGTCCCGTCCACGCGGATCGAACCAGCGGTTGGCTGGTCGATTCCTGCGAGCAAGTTGAGCAGCGTCGTCTTGCCGCTGCCCGATGGCCCCATGAGCGCGACGAAGCTCCCCGCCGCGATGTCGAGGTCGACTTCAAGCAGCGTGTGGATGATCTCGGCGCCGCGCCGATAGTCCCGACACAGCTGTCGACATTCAATGGACGCCATGCGCGCCTCCCTTCGTGTCACGCCACGCCTCACGCGGCACCACGCGGCTCCCCGCGGGCGGAGCCGTGCGTGGATCGGCCACCGCCAGATCGCCCGCGCGGATTCCCCGGCGAATCTCAGTCCATCCCGCATCGACCGCGCCCTTCTCCACGGTGCGGGAATGCAAGGTCGAACCACCGCGCGGCGTGGTGAGAACGACGAGGACTTCATCCTGATCCGCTCGGCGCTGAACGCATCCGCTGGGAACCCACAGCGAAACCTTCTCGCCGTCTCCCGTCGAATCAGCCTTCGTACTTCCCTTTGGCATGATCCGCACGCGCGTCAGCATGTCGGGCTTCAGCGCGGAAGACGGATCGATGATTCGCACCTTCGCCTGCACCGTGTTCTTCGCAATGTCCGCCTGATGCACGATGCGGATCACTTCGCCCACCATCGTCTTCCCCGGCAGAACATCCGCACTGATCTCCGCACGATCTCCCACTGCCACGCGACCCGCATCCGCAAGTGGAATGTCCGCTCGGATCTGAAGAGAGGTGGGGTCATACAACTCAAACAGCGGCTTCGCATCCTGCATGTCCGAGACGGCCATGCCGGGCACCACCGTTCGCACCATCACGACTCCGTCGGCCGGCGCGCGAACCTTGGTTCGCTCGCGGGCGAGGACTCGCTGCGCAGCGTCTGCTTCACGCGCAGACAAGGCGGCGCGCAGCGCATCCGCGCGCAGCGACAGTCGCGCCACTTCGCCCGCACTCGCCGCGCCCGCCGCCACCATCTTGGACTTTCGAGCATGCTCGTCCTCTGTCTCCCGCAGCATGGCGAGCGCGGCGGCAACCTCCGCCTCCGCCCGCCGCACATCAATCTGATGCTGTTCGTCGACGAGTTCCACCAACACATCGCCTGCACGCACGCGTTCACCTTCGAGCGCGCGCACCGATCGCACGATGCCGGGCGTGAGTGTCGGCACCAAGATGGGGAACGGCGATGGTTCGATCCAACCAGGCGCTTGGACGGCTGCGCCCTCGCGCATTTCGTCCGATGAAACCGCCTCGCCGACCGCCGCAGTCGTCGTGTTCACCGCGCGGGTGCGCGCGGCCACGGGAACGACATCCACGACGGCAGCCGGCACGAGGGAGTCCCACGCCGTCCAGAGCAGCGTGCCCGCCGCAACGGCGACGATCGTGATTGGAATCGCGGCGCGTGTGATCCAGCGCGAAGGCGGTCGTGGTATCGCGTTGCTCGTGATCATTCGATCTCCTCCAGTGCCGTGAATTCGAGGCTCATCGACGACGATGAAGCCGACATCGATCCTGACTGACTTGGTGCCATCGTGCCTCCACCCATGACAGGCAGCCGCCCGCCGGCGAGCGCGCGCTCGAACGACAACGCGGCCAGCGCGCGGCTGCGTTCGGCCTGCACCAACTGCAGAAGGATGTGATTCTCCTGATGTTCGGCGCGCCAAAGGTCGATGGGCGCGCGTTCGCCAGCATCCACGGATGACGCCAAGAGCGATCGAAGGGCACTGAACGCGGCCAGCGTGCGGTCTCGCAGGATGGAAGCGTGGTGGTCCGCAGCACGCACCTCCATGGCGGCGCGGCGCGCATCGATCACGGCCCGCTGTCGAAGGCGGTCGGCGTCGATCCGAGCGATCGCCGCATCGGTCTCGGCAGCTGCGACGAGGAATCGTCCATCATTGAACAGGGGAAGGCGTGACTCCAAGGCGAACATCACCGCACTGTCGTCTTCCATGTCGCGCTCGTACCCGCCGCCGAGCATCAGTGACGGCAGGCGACCGGTGGCCGCGAGTGCCGCGCGAGCGTCCGCACCGTCGGCGCGCGCCAGCGCAGCGCGCACATCGAAACGGCGCGTGTCCACGAGTCGTGCCACTTCCGCATCGTCCGCTGGATCGGGAACGACGGGCATGGCGCACTCGCCGACCGCCGACGCAGTATCGCGAGCCAGAAGGCACCACTGCAGGTGATGATCGCCGCGCCCGATCGCCTCGAGCAGGCGGGTCATCGTCTCGACTCGAGCCACTTCCGCGCTCATCACGCGATTGGAAGCTTCGGCGGCGTTCATCCGAGCGCGGAGCATCGCCGATGTGGTGGACTGCCCTGTTGCGAGTGCCGCCTCCTCGGCCGCCAGCACGCGCCGTGCCACCTCTTCATCGCGGCGAGCCAGTGCCGCCTGCTCGCTGACCGCTGCTGCATCGATGTATGCAGCGCGCGTTTCCACAATGGTCGCCATCACCATCGTCGCGGACTCGAGCAGCACCGAACGCAGCTGGGCGTCCGCCTCGCCGACGATGGCATCGCGTTTCCAGAGCCAGTCGATCTGCCCGCCGATCATCGCCAGCACCGGAACAACGCCCATGGACAGCGGTGCTCCAACAGCCGCGCTGAGGGTCGGGTTTGGCGGCAACTGCGCATCGGAGAAGAGCGCCGTGCGGCGATCTGACTCCAACAGCGCTCTTCGAAGCATCCGGTTCTCGTTCAGCGCACAGCGCACGGCGACATCCGCCGAGAGTGGCGACACGCCATCCCAGATTTCCTTTGGATCGACCCCGCCGTCGGCGAGCACGGCGTTCAACTGCTCTTGCGGCAGTGGAACGCGAGCCGCGAGTTCAGGCGCCACATCCTGGAGCGTGGACGGCGGCGTCTGCGCGCATCCCGTGATGACTGTGATGACTACCGCGGCCATGAGACAGCGGACAGGACGAGAGGAACCGGATGGTGGATTCAAAGTGATCTCCAAGAAACGAGGTCATGCGAAAGCCCCACGGCACGAACCGTGGACAGCTCGAGGCATGATTCGTTTCAGATCACCAGCACAGAATGCAGTGTCAGTGCGTCACGACCACTTGGTCGCGGCGGTGGTCCTGTTTCCCACCGGGGTGAGCGGGCGTCCGCAGGTTGGGACGCGCTGCTCATCGTCAGCAACGCTGGCAAAGGACTGTCTGCCACGAGCGTGTGGACATCCGTCCAAGAAGGTCCCGACAGATTGGTCGCCACTCGCTTGCAGCAATCGCCGCCGCAGTCATGATGCGGCGATGGATCGTCATTTCCGGTGCAGCAGCCAAACTGCGTTCCTTCCGACGCGTCCGACGCCTGCTCGCAGCACGATTTGGCGCAGCACGAGACCGCGGACGATGTCTTCGAGGCGAATGCTGTAGCGAGCGCGCCCACCTGACAGCAGCACAGGGGCATTGCCGCTGCGAGGAAAGTCAGGAGCAGTTGTCGGATCGCCGACTGCATCGGCATGGAAGGTAAGCCAAATTCAGGTCGAGTGCAACGACCTGAACAGAAAATGAACAATATGCGAATGCGGCGATCACAAAGCGGGTACATAGTGTCCATCGAAGGAGTCGGGGGAATTGGGGCAGTGCCGCTATCCCTTCACCCCTATTGGAACTCCCCATGACCTCTTTCAATCTTCAGAGAAGTGCGTGCGTCGCCTTGAGTTTGTCTGCACTGATCGCTGCAACTGCGCAGGGCGCGGTTGTGACTCAGTGGAACTTCGATTCGAGCAGCGCCAATGCATCCACCGGCGAGGGCACAGCGAGCCTCATCGGAGGTACGACTGCAACCTTCGCTACGGGCTCTGGTGGAACCGGGTTTGGCTGGAACACATCCACCTACAAGGCGCAAGGCACGGGCTCCGGAGAGGCGGGCGTTCAGTTCCTCGCGTCCACGGCGCAGGGCTCTGGATATGAAGCCATCAGTTTGACATTTGACCATCGCTCCTCTGGAACGAACTCACGGTGGGCTCAGGTGGACTACACCCTCGATGGTGGAGCAACTTGGGTGACCAACTTCTGGAACAACAACGGCGGACTGAGCCCGCACGACACCTTCTACTCGTTCACGGTTGACTTCTCGTCCGTCAGCGGGGCCAACAACAACGCCGGCTTTGGCGTGCGAGTCGTGTCGATCTTTTCGCCACTGGCGTTCAATCAGAACGCCACCCTCTCGTATGGAGCCAATGAGGCTTACATGCGGGCGAATTCCGGTGCCACGTATGCGCCCATCCCAAGCACCAGCACCAGCTCGAGCAACTATGGCGCAAGCGGCACTTGGCGCTTTGACAATGTCACCGTGAATGGCACAGCGATTCCCGCTCCAGGAGCGATCGCGCTGCTTGGACTCGCAGGACTTGCGACGCGTCGTACGCGCTGACGCGAGCGTCGCTGCATTTCGCAGATGAAAGGCCCCTCGGCGCGCGCGCCGAGGGGCTTTCTTTCGTCACTGTCGTTGATCTTCGACGCGCTTTGCGCCTGCCGAGCGAGGCTGGTGCGGTCAGCGCCGATGCCGACGACGACCCAACAAGCCGGCCGCTCCCCCCGATCACGAGTTTCGAGTGAATCGACCCGAAAATCAGCCTGCGCAAGCGCGAGCGAGGGCCAGGGAGCACATGGACAGCACTCCAGCTTCGATCGCGTCGTCGTTGAAGTCGAACCGCGGCGAATGCAGCGGATGGAGCGGCGCATCGGCGCGCCCCGTGCCAAGCACGAAGAAGCAGGCGGGAACGCGCTGCCCGTAATAGCTGAAGTCCTCGGCGCCCATGACGGGCGCAGGGAACTCTTCCACGCACTCGCTGCCGTGCACAGCGGTCAGTTGGCTGCGCACCGATGCAGTCAGCGCGGGATCATTCCGCGTCACTGGGTAGCCAGAGGAAAACGAGACATCGGCGGTACAGCCGTACGCCTTCGCAGTCAGCGACCCAACCGCGGTGATGCGCTCCTGCAGCGCGGCGCGCATCGGCTCCGTCAGTGCCCGCATCGTGCCGACGAGGGCAACTTGATCGGGGATCACATTCCCAATCTCGCCGCCGCGAATCACGCAAATGCTCACCACGGCTGCATCGAGCGGATCGACCGTGCGCGACACGATCTGCTGAAGCGCAACAACGATGGCGCTCGCGGCGAGCACGCTATCGCGACCCGTGTGCGGCAGCGCGGCGTGCGATCCCGTGCCGCGGACCGTGATGCGAATCTCGTCCGCGCTGGCCATGATCGGTCCCGCTCGAAGCGCCACACGCCCCGTCGGAAGCCACGGCCAGCAGTGCAGCCCGACGATGTGGTCGACGCTCGGTCCGAGCAGCGTTCCATCGAGAACGCCATCGGCAACCATGCGTCGACCACCGCCACCGTTCTCTTCGGCGGGCTGGAACACGAACGCCACTGGACGCGGCAGGGGAGTTTCGCGACCAAGGCGCGAGAGCACGCGGGCCGCGCCAAGCAGGATCGTGGTGTGCCCGTCATGCCCGCACGCATGCATCACTCCCGGCGAGGTGCTCGTCCACGGCGCCCCCGTCTCTTCGGCAATGGGCAGCGCATCCATGTCCGCGCGCAGCGCCACCGCCTGCGCCGCGGCACCAGGCAGCGATCCAAGAATCCCCGTTCCTCCAGCCAGTCCCGCGCGAAAGGGAATCTTGGCAGCGGTCAGTTCCCGCTCGACCACCCCGCTCGTGCGGACTTCGGTGTACGCAATCTCGGGGTGCGCGTGCAGATCGCGGCGCAGCGCAACAAGCGACGGCAGTTCCTCCGCGATGAGTTCCCGCACGCGTGCGCTCCACGGCATGGGGCGGATGCTAGTGCGCTCAGCCGCGGGCTACGCTTCGGACAGCCAGCGCGCTGGCTCGCGAGGAGCAGTCGTGTCGCAGTACCCGATCATCATCTTGTTCGACGGCGGCTGCGTTCTCTGCAGCGGATTCGCCAGATTCCTGATCGCACGGGATCGGCGCGGCGCGTTCCGCCTCTTGCCTCTGCAGTCCGCGGACGCAGCGCGCGAGTGCGCGAGGATCGGTCGACCCGTGAACCCACCGTCGCCGCCAGACAGCATCATCGTCCTCGTCGGCGATCGCGCGCTCGAACAGTCCGATGCCATCCTCGCCATCGCAGCAGCGATGCCGCCGCCGTGGTCGCTCCTGCGTGCGCTTCGGGTGATCCCACGCCGTCTTCGGGACGCGCTCTATCGGTTCATCGCGCGGGTTCGGCCGCGGCATCGATGACCGGCGAGACCCGCGATGCCGAGCACAGGGTCAAGACTTGACGCGTTGAGACCAAATCACAATGATCGGCGTGAACAACAGTGTGGGAGCGATCCAAACCACCCATGCGGGTTCGACACGGACATTCACCACAAGGGCTGCAGTGACAACAGCTGTGGTCGCCCCCAGCATGCACGCCATGTGATGCGCAGTGCGCGCGGGGCCCTTGGCAGGATGGCGAAGCCGACGGAGGTCAATCGCCGCCACCATCCCCCCGATCGAGCCAAACAAGATCAACACAATTCCCCCAGTTGCACCCCGAAGCAGCGCCCACCCTCCCCAGATCAGCATGATCGCCGCGGCAGCAATCATGAGGAACGCCGCGGCACGGTCAAGCCAAGCGCACGGTCGTCGCAGGCGGACAGCCTCGCGCCAACCCGCAAAGGCGAGATAGCCGCTCAGCACCGCCACCAGCAACAGCAGCACCAGCACTCGTTCGCCGATCAATGCAAGCGCAATGGCAGTCGCGCACAAGCCGATCATCCCCCATACAAACGCGCGCCCCGCCACCACATGCGCACGGTGCGGCAAACCCAGCGCCTTCACTGACGCGGCAAGGACACCCGACACAAGACACAGGGAACCTGCGGCGATGTGCGTGACTGTGAGCGTGGTTTGGAGCGCGCTGTCGATCGGCCGACTCCCTACGGGCGCGATGAGATTATCCACCGAACGCCACTTGGTCGCGGTCGAAGAGCGCCGCGATGGGCGCTCTCGCGATATAACGCGCTGCCAGTCAAGTGTCCATGCGCTCCCCCGAACCGCAACTTCGCATCGCGTTCCTCTGCACAGGGAATTCGTGCCGCAGCCAGATGGCGGAGGGTTGGGCGCGTGCGCTTCGGGGCAGTTGGATCGATGCATGGTCCGCTGGCACCCGTCCGCAGGGGCTGAACCGATTGGCTGTCCGCGCGATGCAGGAGGCGGGAGTCGATATCTCGATGCACTCGTCGAAGCGGATGGAGGATGTGCCAGAGCCGATCGACTTGGTCGTCACGGTGTGCGATGCGGCGCGGGAGTCGTGTCCAGTTGCGGTGGGCTTGCCGAGCATTCATGCGAGATTCGATGATCCGCCGCACCTCGCGCGCGGAGCGCGCACGGATGACGAGGCGATGCCGCACTACCGACGAGTGCGCGACGAGATTCGCGCGTTCGTCGAGTCGATGCCGTCGGATGGTTCGCGCGCTGTCATGATGGAATGGGCGGGACGCGCACTGACAGTCGTTGAAAGGAGATCATGAAGCATGCGGTCACGATTGGTTGCTGAGTTTCTCGGGACTTTCTTCCTCGTGTTCGCAGGCACCGGGGCGGTGGTGGTGAATGCGCAGACCGATGGCGCCGTGACGCATGTAGGAGTCGCGCTGACCTTTGGCTTGGTTGTGATGTCGATGATCTTTGCGCTCGGCGATGTGTCCGGGGCGCATCTGAATCCAGCGGTGTCGATCGGCTTCTGGGTGGCAGGTCGCATGCCCGCGCGCGAACTGGTTCTGTACGCGGTGGCGCAAGTGGGTGGGGCGCTCGCGGCATCGGGGGTGCTGCGGGGGCTGTTTCCCGAGAGCCCAACGCTCGGGGAAACGCTGCCATCGGGTGCGCTTGGGCAGTCGTTGGTGCTTGAGGCGTTCCTGACCATGATGCTGATGCTGGTGATCCTCGCGGTTTCGAGCGGGTCGCGCGAAAAGGGAGTGCTGGCTGGTATTGCCATTGGAGGCGTTGTGGGGCTCGAGGCGCTATTCGCAGGACCGATTAGCGGGGCGTCGATGAACCCTGCTCGATCGCTTGGACCCGCGTTGGTGGGAGGGCAGTCGATGCACCTTTGGGTGTATCTCCTTGGCCCAATTGCAGGTGCGATCGCTGCAGTGATGGCGTTTCGGTTGTTACGACCGAGTGGCGCGGCGGGTCTGGCTTGATTGCTGGTGTTCGCCGCAAGGCGTGGCATCACCACGGCTCACTCAGTTGCCTGCGGACTGAACCAGGCGCAGTCGCCCTTCTCGCTCTGCATCACGAGCATCGGCTCTGAGCCGCTCGCCGTGATGCGTGAAGAGCGCACAGCATCGAGCAT
>SXGR01183052.1_pt1 | contig 85334 bp, 67 predicted proteins | sample 3174711 | NCBI WGS metagenome assembly SXGR01 (sample SAMN11356860, study PRJNA531348) | freshwater metagenome | isolation source: freshwater sample F1-60 | place: China: Fuxian Lake, Yuxi | collected 2017-12-25 | reverse complement strand
GCCTCCCATGCCTCCCATGCCTCCAATGCCGCTAAACATGTTGCGGTTAATGATGACATCTGGAGGGGGGAGCACGCTGGCGAAACCCATCCCCGGCGACCCCATGCGCTGTGCGGCAAATTCCCGCGTGGCCAGAGTCGCCACGTACTGGAGTTGGCCTGCAGTTGCCACACGGCGGTAGCCCGGACCACTTAGAATTCCGGCACTGCCGCTCACCTGGCCGGAAGCCCCGCGCGAACGGAAGGCCTGCTGCGACCAATCCGTCGCGAGCTGGAAAAGCTCCATCGGATCCATGAATGGAATCGTGTTGACCGCGCCGAAAGCCAGGCTTGGCTCGGGCATCCACATGGGGAAATTCACCCCGTAGTAGGGGTTTAGAATGCGCGGGATAAACATGCCTCCGCCCATTCCCATGCCGCCCATTCCCATGCCGCCCATTCCCATGCCGCCCATTCCCATGCCGCCCATTCCCATGCCGCCCATTCCTCCCATTCCCATGCCGCCCATTCCTCCCATTCCCATGCCGCCCATGCCGCCCATTCCCATGCCGCCCATGCCGCCCATTCCCATGCCGCCCATACCACCCATCCCATTCATTCCACCCATGCCTCCCATGCCGCCCATTCCTCCCATGCCGTTCATGCCTCCCATTCCCATTCCTCCCATTCCTCCCATACCACCCATCCCGTTCATGCCTCCCATCCCGTTCATGCCTCCCATCCCGTTCATGCCTCCCATTCCTCCCATTCCTCCCATGCCGCCGCCCATTCCTCCCATGCCGCCGCCCATTCCTCCCATGCCGCCGCCCATTCCACCCATGCCGTTCATTCCACCCATGCCGTTCATTCCACCCATTCCACCGCCCATCATCCCACCCATGCTACCAAGATTATTCATCATGCCATTCACTCGGCCCATGGCATTGCCAAGCATGCCGCCGCCTCCCATGCCCTGCAGCCCACTTGCGATTCCCATGCCGCCCATGAGACTGCCCAGCCCCAACTGCGCACGAAGCGCGGGAGTGCTCAAGTCCATCGCCACCAATGCGATGAGTGGAAGCAGCAACCTCCAAACCTGGGGAAATCTTATGCGCATCGTCACAACTATGGGGTCGCGTACGACCAATGTCAACGGGTTAGACGGTGGGATGAGACGCTGGGTCACACCTATTTCAAGCAATGGCATGGGCCACTCCCTCTTAAAACTCACTTAAATTCCGCTTGCGTCAATCGGCACCTGTGCTACTTTCGCCATAACCCAGCCAAAGGAACACATGAAAACTATTCCCATAGCCATTCGCACGATTCGCTCCATCGCGCTTGCGAGTGCCTTGGCCGCGTCGCTCGTGGTCACCACTCAAGCGGACGATAAAAAACCAGGCGAGCAACCCCCGAAGAAAGCCACGAAGGAAACTTCCGGGTATTTTCCATTCAACGGCGTGGTGAAGGCGGTGGATGTCGCGAAGAAAACCATCACGCTTCCGGGCGCGAAAGGGAAACCCGACCGGGTGTTCCTGGTCACCGACACCACCAAGCTGCAGAACGATGGCAAGGCCATCAAGCTCGAGGACATTCAGCCAGGACAACAGGTGGGAGGTCGGGCAAAGAAAGGATCGGATGGAAAGGACGAGGCGGCCACCATCAACATCCAGCCCAAGAAAACCGAGCCGAAAAAGGTTCAGCCCAATAACGTCCAGCCACCAAGGCAGGCGATACCTCGGGGCTAATCCTGATCATTTAAGAACCGCAGTGCAGGCCATGTGCCTGCACTTTTTGTTGCCTGTGCTCAAGGGCGCGGCTTGAAGTCCTCCGTGGGATTCTCGTTGGTCGGCATGGCTCCCTGTGGGGGTTCAGGGTCGCCTTTGGGGCTGAACTTTTCGCAGCCCGTGTGGAGGAAGACACAAAGAAACACCCCAATGAGCACCACGCCATGCCTCAGAAGTGAACTCATTGCGAAAGGGTTATCAGTTTGGAAATGGACTACTGCAGGGGTAGAGCCGGCGGCGTTGCAGGGGTTTGCCAGTTCTTATGCCAGTGCAGACTCCACAGCTTGGTGAGAAGAACCTGATCGGCATGGCCATCATTGAAGACGACGTTGATGGTGGCCAGCGGCCCGTAAGTGCCGTGCCGAGCAACCACATGCCGGGCCATGCTGGTATTGGTCTCGTAGCCTTCAAGCGTGGCGGGTGCCGGATCGGACTCCTGCGGCCACGAATCCACCCAGTTGCTGTCGGCAAAGAGCGGATGCAACGAAGGCGTGCCATCGCTCGGATCCTGGATTCGCCATTCAAAGGCTCCGCCTTCGGGGTGGTTCCAGCCGTTGAAGCCGTAGCTTCCCTGGATTTGCCCGCCGCCATTGACGGTGGAGACACTGTTCCAGGCAATCCAGTTGCGTTTGTAATGTCCGCGCCAACCACCCGACGAGGGCTTGCACGTGGGACATTGCATGCAGTCGGTGACGTTGGCCATGTAAGGCAGCATCTTGTGATACCAAAACGTCTTGTCCCATGGGCCGTCGTTGTACATCGGGTGGCGTTTGTTCTCCGCCATGTACTGGCCCATGCAATGGCTCAGCTGCTTGAGGTTGCTGGCGCACTTGACGGTTTGCGCCTTGAGGCGAGTCCTGCCCAGACTGGGAAGCAAGATGGACGCAAGGATGCCAATAATGGCCACCACCACCAGAAGCTCGATGAGCGTGAACCCGGTCCTGCGGACGGCATCATGGCCCCCCGCAGGGGCCGCCGGTTTATGCCCCATCACCATGACCATGCCATTAAACACTCAAGCAGGTGTGGTGCCAAGCAAATTGTCCCCGGCTGCGCACGGCAATACGGGGCAAAGCCCTACTTCATGGGGTGCAACTATCCGTTACCTCGACACGGATGTGCGTGAAAATCCACACCAACGCGTGGGGGTTGCACCCCCGGCAATAAGGGGGGCTTCACCGGAGGGCGCAAACCCCTTGATCGTCCGTGATCCCGGCTGCGCCGGAGGCGATAATGGCTGTTCCGTCCGTGATCCCGGCTGCGCCGGAGGCGATAATGGCTGTTCCGTCCGTGATCAGACCATGTTGACGCGTGATCATGCTTGGATCGTCCGTGATCCCGGCTGCGCCGGAGGCAATAATGGCTGTTCCGTCCGTGATCCCGGCTGCGACGGAGGCGATAATGGCTGTTCCGTCCGTGATCAGACCATGTTGACGCGTGATCATGCTTGGATCGTCCGCGATCAGACCCCTGCGGGGGATTGCACCAGCAATATTGCCCTCCGCAGCACCCTTTTTCCTGGGTACAGATAATTATTGCTGGCGCGCAGCACCCCTATCGCCGCACCGCAGGTGCCCGGCGCGCACGGCAATCATTCATTGCCCCCCGCAGGGGGTTGGCGCAACCTGCGCGTACACATGAGTCTAGCACCTACCCTCAGCGGCGCGGTTTCAGCGCCCAGTTTGGGCTCGAGTCACAAGGCAGTCCAATCCTGCACGTTGGTCATCTTTGGTGCCAGCGGCGACCTCACCTCTCGCAAGCTCATCCCCGCGTTGCACCAGCTCTTTCTGGAAGGCCAGATGCCGGCGCGCTTTCGCGTGTTTGGTTTTGCCCGCCGGGAGAAGTCGGACGCGGGTTGGCGCGCCGAGCTTCGCGAAGCCCTTGCCAGATTCTCCCGAACCCAGCCGGTGGACGACGCGCGCTGGGCATCCTTTGCCGAAAACCTCTACTACCACTGCGGCGACCTGGCGGACGGGGCAGCTTATCAGTCACTGGCGGCGCGTATCAACGCCCCGGACGACGCGGCTCTCCAGCACAACCTCGTGTTTTACATGGCGACATCGCCCAGCCACTTTGGCGCCGTGGCCGACCGGTTGCACGCGGTGGGCCTGTTGCAGCGCAAGGAGGATGGCGACGCCCTGTGGCAGCGTGTGGTGGTGGAAAAGCCCTTCGGCCACGACGAAGCCTCGGCGCACGCGCTCAACAACCAGCTCACCCAGCACATCCGCGAGCGGCAGGTGTTTCGCATCGATCATTATCTGGGAAAGGAAACGGTGCAGAACATCATGATGTTCCGTTTCTCCAACTCCATCTTTGAAAGACTTTGGAACCGCGAGAGCGTGGAGCACGTGCAGATCACCGTGAGCGAGGAGATCGGCGTGGGCGGGCGCGGTGGCTACTATGAGGAGGCCGGCGCGCTGCGCGACATGGTGCAGAATAACCTGCTCCAGGTTCTCTCCCTCATCGCCATGGAGCCGCCGGTGTCCCTGCACGCCGAGTCCATCCGCAGCGAAAAGGTGAAACTCTTGCAATCCATCACACCGCTCACGGCTGAATCGGTGCGGCGGCAGGCCGTCCGCGGCCAGTACTTCGCCGGCAGCCACGGCGGAGAACCCAGGAAGGGCTACCGGCAGGAGGAGAAGGTGTCGTCCGATTCCCACGTCGAGACCTTCGTCGCTCTCAAGCTCTTCATCGACAACTGGCGCTGGAGCGGCGTGCCCTTCTACCTTCGCACCGGCAAAAACCTGCCCGTGCGCGCCAGCGAGGTGCGCGTGCAATTCCGCCCCACGCCCAACGTCCTCTTTGCCGCGCAGGCGACACCGGAGAGCGCACTGCAATCCAACGCGCTCACGCTTCGCCTCCAGCCCGACGAGGGCATCTCGCTGCACTTCAACGGCAAGGTGCCCGGCAACAGCCCAAAGCTGCGGCCCGTGCGCATGCACTTTGATTACGACTCCGAATTTGGCGCCTACACGCCCGAAGCCTATGAACGCCTGCTGCTGGAGGCCATGGCCGGCGACGCCACGCTCTTCATCCGGCGCGATGAGGTGGAGGCCGCGTGGCGGATTGTCGATTCCATCCGCGCCGGCTGGGGCGGTGCCGCGCTCTCCAACCGCGAATTCTACGCCGCCGGCACTTGGGGGCCGGTGGCTGCCGACGACCTGCTGGCACCCCTGGGCCACGAGTGGCACAATCCCCAGCCGCTTCCTTGAACGCCCCCGTCACCCTGCACACCGCGCCCGGCGCCGCCGCGTTGGCGCAGGCCGCGGCCGCCAGTTGGCAAGCGGCACTCTCCACGCACCCCGCCCATCAGCCCTTTGCCATCGCGCTCTCGGGCGGGCGCATCCCCAAGGCGCTCTATCAAGCATTCGTCCATGCGCAGCGCGCGGCTCCGGTGCCCCTCGATGACGTCCATTTTTTTTGGGGGGATGAACGCATCGTGCCGCCTGACGATCCCGAGAGCAATTTCAGGCTGGCCGATGAAGGCCTCTTGAATCCACTGGAAATCCCCGCCGCTCAGATTCACCGGGTGCGCACGGAGTGGGACGCCGATCGAATGGTGGCCCAAGCCGAGGCCGCGCTGCGCGACATCACGCGAACACGGGCACCCGCGATGCCGGTACTGGATTTGGTTTTTCTGGGGATGGGCGAGGACGGGCATATTGCGTCGCTCTTTCCGGAGGACGCCGAAGCACTCGTCTCGTCGTCCGTCTATCGCGCCGTCACAGCCTCAAAGCCTCCACCCCGGCGCGTCACGCTTGGCTTTCCCACGCTTGCGGTCGCGAGGCGCGTGTGGGTGCTGGTTTCCGGCCAAGGCAAAGAGGCGGCCCTGCGAGGCTCGCTGGATGGCACGGCGCGCACTCCGCTGGCGCATTTGCTTGAGCTGCGCGCGGCGACGGAGACGAAACTCTTCACGGACTTCCAGCCCGCTGCCTGACGCTCTCCGCGCGCTTTGCAGTTGCCAGCGAGCGGCGCGCCTGCCGATGATGCGTCTATGCTCAAGTCACTCCACTGCCTGGCGGCAGCCTTTGGCCTCATCTCTGTAGGTTGCTGCTGTCCCACTGCCGAAGCCCTGTACAAGCCAACCGCGCACACTCAAACCAACGAGTTCACCGCGGGCATCGAAGGCCCCGCCTGCGACAAGTCGGGCAACATCTACGCCGTCAACTTTGGCCGACAGCAGACCATCGGGCGCACGACGCCGCAGGGGAAGTCGGAGGTGTTTGTCACCCTGCCCGGAAAGAGCACTGGGAACGGCATCGTGTTCGACCGGGAGGGGCGCATGTATGTCGCCGACTACGTGGGGCACAACGTGCTGCGCGTGGATCCCAAGACGAAGGCGATCGAGGTCTTCGCGCATGAGCCTCAGATGAATCAGCCCAATGATCTGGCCATCGCGCCCGATGGATCACTCTATGCCAGCGACCCGGACTGGAATAAGAACGCCGGCCAGATCTGGCACGTGAGCGCGGCAGGCAAGGTGACGCGCGTGGCCGAGGGCATGGGGACGGCCAATGGCATCGAGGTCAGCCCCGATGGGCGCGCGCTCTACGTCAACGAAAGCGTGCAGCGCAACGTGTGGGTGTTTGACATTGGGGCCGGCGGCGCGCTGGGCAACAAGCGGCTGCTCAAGCAATTCCCCGACCACGGCTTTGATGGCATGCGTTGTGACGTGGATGGCAATCTCTACATCACCCGCTATGGCAAGGGAACCGTCGCCGTGCTCTCGCCCAAGGGCGAGGTGCTGCGGGAGATCGACGTGCTCGGCACCAGCCCGAGCAATCTCTGCTTCGGCGGCCCCGACGGGCGCACGGTGTACGTCACCGAGGTGCAGCACCGCCGGTTGGTGCGCTTTCGTGTGGAGAAGCCCGGTCTGGCCTGGCAGCGCTGGCAGCGGCCTTGATCACGGCGCCGGAGGCACCGGCGCGGTGCAGAGCTCGATGGTGTGGCCGTCGGGATCCTTGACGTAAATCTGCAGCGCGCCGTCGGGCCGCAGGCGTCGTGGCAGAAACTCCACGCCCACCCCGCGCAGGTGCGCCTCCCAGGCGTCCATGTCATCAATCAGCAGCGCGTAGTGATTGCCGCGATTGCCCGAGTGGACGTCGTGCGCGCGGCCTCCGATGAGGTGCAACTCCTGCGTGCTGCCCAGCCTGAACCACGCGCCGGGAAACGTGAACGCCGGGCGCGGCATGGGCCGCAGGCACAGCACCCGCTCGTAAAACCGGCAGCTGGCTTCCACGTCGGCCACGTGCAGCGCCACATGGTTGAGGTCGCGGTGGTGCATCGGGCTCACGATGCCGGCATGAGCTGCCCCGCACAACCCAAAAGCCCGCAGTCCCCGCTTGGCAGCCCCGGGATAGCACGGCACGCTAGGGGGCGTATGCACCGGCTTCTCATCCTGATTTGGCTTGTCGCCAGCACCCTCCACTCGTGGGCGGCGGAGGATCCCTTCGCCGCGGGCGTGCGCGCCACCGAACCGCTTCCCGCCGCCGGGCAGCAAAAGACATTCAAGCTGCCATCGGGTTTTGAAATCCAGCTCGTCGCCGCCGAGCCGGATTTGCGCAAGCCCATGAACATGGCCTTTGACTCGGCGGGGCGGCTGTGGATCACCGAGTCCCGTGAGTATCCCTTCCCCGCCAAGCCGGGCGAGCCAGCCCGCGACAGCGTGCGCATCTTCTCCGACTTTGGCCCCGACGGCCGCGCGCGCAAGATGGAGATTTTCGCCGACGGCCTCAACATCCCCATCGGCCTTCATCCCTTTCCGATTTATGACAAGCCCGGCCAGCCTCCGCGATGGGGCTGCATCCTCTGGAGCATCCCCAACATCTGGCGGATGGAGGACACCGACGGCGACGGCAGGGCCGACAAACGCGAGGTGTTGTTTGGGCCGCTGGGCTGGGAGCGCGACACGCACGGCAACCAGGCCAGTTTCCGCCGCGGAGCCGACGGGTGGATTTACGCGACGCACGGCTTTAACAACACGTCCACGTTCAAGGCGCGCGATGGCTCCGGCATCACGCTCAACTCGGGCAACACCTACCGGTTCCGAGCCGACGGATCGCGCGTGGAGCAGTTCACCTGGGGACAGGTCAATCCCTTCGGCATGTGCGTCGATCCGCTGGGGAATTTTTACACCGCCGACTGCCACAGCTCGCCCATCTACCAGCTTCTGCGCGGCGGCTACTACCCGAGCTTCGGCAAGCCGCACGACGGACTGGGCTTCGCGCCCACGGTCATTCAGCACAGCCACGGCTCCACCGCCCTCTGCGGCATCGTGTACTTAAGCGATCCTGCGTGGCCGGCGGAATACCGCGACCAGATGCTTGTGGGCAATGTGATGACGAGCCGCATCAACCGCGACCAGATCACCTTCACCGGCTCGTCGCCGAAAGGAAAGGAGCTGCCTGATTTTCTATCCAGCACCGATCCTTGGTTCCGCCCCGTGGACTTGCAATGGGGCCCCGATGGCGCCCTCTACATCGCCGATTTTTACAACCGCATCATCGGCCACTACGAGGTGCCGCTCACCCATCCCGCACGCGACCGCGAACGCGGCCGCCTCTGGCGCGTGGTGCACCTCAAGGACCAGCTCGCCAAGCCCGTGCCTTTCAACCTCACTGCCGCAAAGCCTGGTGATCTCGTGGGAGAGTTGATGTCCGGCAACCCCACCCGCCAGTCGCTGGCGATGGGCGAACTCGAACTGCGCGCCGACAAGCGCACGCTCGACATCTTGAAGGGCGCCGCGAGCGGCCAGTGGCATTTCAGGCAGGGCGACGCCCGCCCCGGACTCATGACCGGCGCCCTGTGGGTGCTGCACCGGCGCGGCGCGCTCGATGCAGAAACGCTGCACAAGGCTGCGGATGACCGCGACCGCGTGGTGCGCGTCCATGCCCTGCGCATCCTCGGCGAATCCGCCGCGTGGAAACCCGCCTCCACGGATGCAGTTCTAAAGGCGCTGGCGGACAAGGATCCCTTCGTGCAGCGTGCCGCCGCCGAAGCGCTCGCGTTGCATCCAGCCGCCGGGCACGTGGAGCCGCTGCTTCTCGCGCTGCCCGCCGCGCCCGCGGCCGATGCGCATCTCGTCTATGTGCTGCGCCACGCGCTGCGCGAACAATTCCGCGCGCCCGGCGCCTTCGACCGATACGGCAATGCACCGCTTCGTCCCGCTGATGCCCGTGTCATCGCCGATGTCGCTGCCACCGTTCCATCCCCCGGCGCGGCCGCGTTCCTCTTAAGCCGCATCGCGCAGGCCCCTGCGGAATCCGTCGCGGCCCATGTGCGCCACATCGCGCGACACGCGCCGCAAGACAAACTGGCGGAGGTGACTGCGCTGGCCCGCGCCCGATTCGCCACCGACCTCGACCAGCAGGCCGCGCTCCTCAAGGCCATGCAGGAAGGCGCCGCACAACGAGGCGCGGTACTGCCCCCCGAGGCATCCGCATGGGGCGCTGCGCTGGCAGGGCGTCTGCTGGCGACCGGGACGGGAGACGCCGCGTGGGAGAACAAGCCGCTGTCGGGAGCGACGGACGCACGCAGCCCGTGGGCCTTTCAGGAACGCGCCTGTGCGGATGGCCAGAAGGCCCAGTTGATGTCCAGCTTTCCACTCGGCGAAACGCTCACCGGTTCGCTGCGTTCGGCGCCCTTCGAGCTTCCAAAGCAACTTGCCTTTTACCTCTGCGGCCACGACGGGGTTCCCGGCCAGGCAGCCCAGAAAAAGAATGCGGTGCGGCTGCGCCATGCGACGACCGGCGAGACGCTTGCGGAAGCGGTGCCACCTCGCAGCGACGTCGCACAGAAAGTGACTTGGAACCTCGCCGCGCACGCCGGCAAGAGCGCCTACTTCGAGGCCGTTGACGGCGACACCGGCTCCGGATTTGCCTGGCTGGCATTCGGGAGATTTAACCCGTTGCCGCCCCAGCTTGTTTTGACCAGCCCCACGCAACTTGCGCAGCGGCAGGTTGCCGGCGCCGAGCTTGCGCGCGACCTGCGCTTGGCTCAGATGGAGAAGCCTCTCGCCAGCCTCATGTCGCGACGCGAGGCCGACGCAGCGGCGCGTGCGGCCGCGATGGACGCCCTCGCGGCGTTGGGATTGGTCTCCGGGCAGCAGCGCTTACTCGGCGATCTGCTGCGCAACGCAGATGAACCGGCGGTGCTACGGGAACGCGCGGCACAACAGGCGGCACGCCTTCCGGAACTTCGCGCGGCGCTGGCCGACGCGCTGGCCGGTGCCTCGGCAAGAATGCAGCCGCCCTTTGCCCGTGCGCTCTCGGGCGATCCAGCCGGTGCAGCGCTCTTGCTGGCGGCCGTGCAATCGGGCAAAGCCCCGGCTGTGCTGCTGCAGGACACGGCCGTGAAGGATCGCCTCCCCGAAGGGCTTAAAGGGCGCGCGGCGGCACTCACGCAGGGGCTGCCGCCCGCCGATGAGGCGATCCAGAAACTCATCGCCCAGAGGCTGGACTCGTGGCGCGCGCGCCCGGGCTCGGTGGATCGCGGTCGCGAGCTCTTTCAACTGGCCTGCGCGGCATGTCACCAGAAGGGCGGCGTGGGCCAGCTCGTGGGGCCCCAGTTGGACGGCTTGGCCGCGCGCGGCGCCGAGCGTGTGCTTGAGGACATCCTCGATCCCCACCGGAATGTGGACGTCGCCTTCCGCTACAAAAACGTGAAGCTCAAGGACGGGCAACTCTTGAGCCTCTTGCCGCGGCGGGAAGCGGGACAGACGCTCATCTTTGCCGACGGCACTGGCAAGGAGGTGACGATTGCACAAGCCGACATCGTGTCCCAAACGCCGACAACACGCTCGCTCATGCCCGACAACTTTGGCACGGCCACTTCGCCGCAGCAATTAAATGACCTGCTGGCGTTCCTGATGGCGCGGTAGCCCCTACTTTCCGCCGCCGCTGGCGGCGGGTTCGGCGGCCAGCCTGCGGGTCACAAATTGCCGCACTTTGGGAATCTGGCAGGCCGCCACAAATTTAAGCGCCCGCGCGCGATCCTGCGCCACGGCCGGCTCCAGTCCGTACCACAGCAGGAGCGGCAGCATCGCATCGTCGGCAAATTCCTTGCGCTGCGCGATGGCCGTGGCCAGCGGCCAGCGCTGCGCGGGGGAGAGCTGCTGCAGCGTGGAGGTGAGGAAAAGCAGCACCAGACCCGAGGGCTCGGTTTCTGCGCGGCGGACAAACGCGGCCAGCGTTTCGGCCGATGGGGCAGCCCCGTCCTGCAGGAGCTTCACCGCCCAAACCCGCACGTGCTCGCTGGAATGTGAAAGCAGGCGACGCAGCCAGAGCTCGTCGGCACCGCCCACCGCATGCAAGGCCCACAACGCGCGCAGTTGGCGCGGCACAGAATCTCCGGCGTCGAAGTGCTTCCGAAGCTGGGCGCGCGCTGCCGTCATTTCCACGCCGGCCGCCGCGCGTTCCTGAAGCAGCAGGCGCGACTGGCGCACCTGCCATTCGTTGGGATGCGTATGCAGCGCCACCAACTGGGGCAAGGACAGCGCGGCGAGATTGGCCACGGGAGCCTTCATGGTGCGTCCGTGGCGGATTTTGTAGATGCGCCCACTCGTCCGATGGACGCCGTCATTCTCATGGCACTCCCCGATGTCGGACCAGTCGAGCACGTACACGCCGCCATCGGGGCCGTAGTCCAGCTCGATGCCGCGGAACCAGGCGTCTTTGACCCGCGCGAAATCGGGCGCGTGCTTCGCGACATACCCCGCGCCGCGACGGGAGAGCGTGTCCTGGTTGAGACGCCTGCCAAGAAGGTTGATGGTGAAGACGCCGCCGCGATAAGCCGCCGGCCAGTTGTCGCCCAGATAAATCATCATGCCACAGTGCGCGTGGCCGCCGCCGGCGGTATCGGTGGTGCCCTCCTGATTGCGCGCCTCATTCCACTTGTGGCCTGTGTCCCAGTGGAAGTGATCCGCCGTCTGGTCCATGAGCTCGTAGAGGTTGGGCTCGAGGTGTTCGCCGAACATCCGTTTGTAGCGCGCCCCGGGCACGACATGCCAAAGGTGGCCGATGACGGTGTTGATGAAAAAGAGCTGGCCGTGCTCGTCCCAGTCGTGACCCCAAGGATTGGTGGTGCCGCGCGCCACCACCTCAAAGATTTTGCGAACCGGGTGATAGCGCCAGATGCCGCAGTTGATGGGCGTGCGCGCTTCCTTGGCCGCACCGGGCTTGCCGACAAGGGATGTCGTGGTGATGCCATGCCGGCCATAGAGCCAGCCGTCGGGGCCCCACTTGAGTCCGTTGACGATGTTGTGACGCACCTTGTCGTTGTCAAAACCGTTTAACACCACCTCCGGCGGGCCATCGGGCCGGTCATCCCCATCGCGGTCGGGAAGGAAGAGCAGATCCGGGGCACAGAGCGCCCACACGCCGCCAAAGCCGGGAAGCACACTGGTGAGGTGATGGGCCTCTTCCCAGAACACCTTTCGCCGCTCGAAAGAGCCGTCGCCATCTGCATCCTCCAGCACCACGATGCGATCCTTGAGCGTCGTGTCGAAATTCTGCGGACGCTCGGCGTACGTGTAGCACTCCGCCACCCACAGGCGGCCGCGTGCATCCTGCCCCATGCCGATGGGCTGCTGCACGTCCGGCTCCGCTGCGCAGAGTTGGATGCTAAAACCCGGCGGCAGCGACACACCCTTCAATGCCTCTTGAGGCGTGAGCAGCTTCTGCGTGGCATTCTGCGAATTGTAGATGACCTTGGGCGCGGCGGCCGCGGGCCAGGCCGCGGGACAAAGGGCCATGAGCCCAGTCAGCACGAGAAGTGGATGGCAACGATTCATGGTGGCGCCCCATAACAAGAAGGCGTGCGCCCCTTCCGTCAACACGAAACCCCCCTTTGAATCGCCCCCAAGTGTAACGGCCCCCGCCGTGCTCGCGTCTGGTCTGCCTGCACACCATGAACCCAATCCTGTTACGAACCTGTCTAGCCGCGCTCGCCGCCGGCCTCTGGATGGATGTCCGCGCGGACTGGCTGCAATTTCGCGGCCCTAATGGCGCGGGGATTGCGGCGGACGCCGAGCCGCCCGTCACGTGGAGTGATACTGACAATCTAAAGTGGAAACGCGCGTTGCCCGGGCCGGGCACGTCCAGCCCCATCGTCGTCGGCGACAAGGTGTTTGTCACCTGCTGGACCGGGCCGGGCACCGGCGGCGGGAAGCTGGAGCGGCATCTAGTCTGCATCCACCGCACCAAAGGCGAGGTGCTTTGGAGCAAGGCCGTGGCTGGCGAGGCCCGTCCCGACACCTACGGTGGATTCATTCAAGATCACGGCTATGCCAGCCACACTCCTGCCAGCGATGGCGAGCGCGTGTACGTGTACTTTGGCAGGGGCGGCGCGCACGCGTTCGACATGGACGGCAAGCCGTTGTGGAATGTCCCACTGGGCGACGAATCCAACGCGAAGAACTGGGGCTCGGCCGCCAGCCCGGTCGTGTACAAGGACACCGTGATTTTCTGCGCCTCCGAAGAGAGCCATGCGCTGTACGCGCTGGACAAGAAAACCGGACAACAAAAGTGGAAGGCCGCAGGCGACGCCTTGGGATACGTGTTCGGCACGCCGACACTCCTCACGCATGAGGGGCGCGCGGAGCTACTCGTGTCCATGCCCGATGAATTGTGGGCGATTAATCCAGACACAGGCAAGCTGCGCTGGCACGCCCAGACAGGGCTGCCGGGCAATGTGTCCCCCAGTGTCGTGCCGGGTGCCGGCGTGGCGTTCACGTTCGGCGGGTTTCCCGGCACACGCGCGATCGCCGTCAAGCTCGGCGGCAAGGGCGATGTGAGCGCAACCCACGTGCAATGGACCGGCACCACCAGCACCTATGTGCCCACCCCCGTGCTGCACGAAGGCCGCCTCTACTGCGCCACCGACAACGGCTACGCGCTGTGTCTGGATGCCCGCACCGGTGAACCGGTCTTTCGCGAGCGGCTCGAGGGCGCGAGCGCCACCGGCCGAGGCGGCAAGCCCTTCTATGCGTCCGCCGTGCTGGCCGGCGGGAACGTGTACGCGGTGAGCCGCCGCAACGGGATGTTTGTCTTCGCGGCCGCACCGCAGTTCAAGCTCGTGGCGCACAACCGGCTTGCATCCGACGCAAGCCAGTGCAACGCCACGCCCGCCGTCGTGGGGCGCCAGCTCTTCCTGCGCTCGGACGCAGCACTGTACTGTTTTGAAAATCCGCCCAAGCCCTGAGCGGGCCGGCGGTGGAGAAGGTTACTTTCCGGGAAACGACTTGGGCGCGTCGGTGACGCTGTCGGGCAGCTCGCCCGTCAGGCTCTTGAGGAACGCCGCCAGCGCCGCGATTTCCTCCTGGGGAAGTTCCTTGTTGAGCTGGTGACGCGCCATCGTGGCGATGGACATCTCCAGCGTCGTACCGGTGGCGTCGTGAAAGTACGGCGCGGTCTTCTCAATGTTGCGCAGCGAGGGCACCTTGAAGAACATCCGGTCGGCCTCGACCTTCGTAATACCAAAACGCCCCTGGTCCTTCTGATTGGGCCAGGGCTTCACCAGCCCCACCTTCTGATAGACGTTGCCGCCCACGAGCGGGCCGTTGTGGCAGGTGGTGCAGCCGGTCGTGGTGAAGAGCTTGAGCCCGCGGATTTCCTGCTCGTTGAGCGCCTTGGCATCGCCGCCCAGCAGCTTGTCAAAGCGGCCCGGTGTCACGAAGAGCCGTTCGTACGCGCCGATGGCCTTGCCCACATGATCGTAAGTGAGCGCCGGATCGCTGTCGGGAAACGCCTCCTTGAACTTCTCCGGATAGCCCTTGATTTTCCCTAGCTTGGCAACCACCCCGTCGCCCGAGGGCATCGCCATCTCGCCGCCCGCCAGAATGGGGCCCTTGGCCTGCTCCTCCACGGTGGGCGCGCGCCCATCCCAAAACTGTGCGATGTGCATGAAGGCATTGAAGCTGGTCGGCGAATTGCGCCCCGTCAGGTGCTTGTCAAAGCCGACGGAGAAGGCCTTGCCGTCCACGCCAAAGCGCTTGGTGTCATGGCAGGAGTTGCACGAGATGGAGTCGTCGCGGCTGAGCCGCTTTTCAAAATAGAGCAGGCGCCCCAGCTCGATCTGCGCCTGGGCCACGGCCGTCCGCGGCTGATTCCAAACGGGCTTGAGCGGCTCGCCAAAGACGATGAGGAAAGGCTTGAGGCTGTCCTTGTCCTGCGCGCGCGCGCCCACGCCAAAGAGCAGGCCCAGCGCGCAGGCCCACGCACTCCCGCGGAGCAAAAGGTCAGTCATCGTCATGTCGTCTCCCGTCTCGGAATGCAGAGAGTAACCGCGCGAGGGGATCAGGGAAACTTTTTTTTGCCGCGCGCCGCGCCCCAACGGATAGGATGGGCTCCGTGATCCGCACGCCCTCACAAGACGCGCTCTCCCAAAAGGTCTGGGAGGGCGGACGCATTGACCGCGAGGAGGCGCTGCGACTCTACCGGTTGCCACTTCCGGCGCTGGGCGCGCTGGCCGACCGGCGCCGAAAGCTGCTGCGCGAACCCTCGCATGGCGGGCGCGGCAACGACATCGTCACCTACATCGTCGATCGCAACGTGAACTACACGAATGTCTGCAACGTGTACTGCAAGTTCTGCGCGTTCTATCGCACCGAACGCGACGCCGACAGCTACGTGATCACCCTGGAGCAGATGGACCAGAAGATTGCCGAGACGGTCGCGCTGGGCGGCACGCAGATTCTCATGCAGGGCGGGCATCACCCCAAGCTGACCAAGCAATGGTATCTGGACTTGCTCGGCCACATCCGCACGCGCTGGCCGCAGGTGAACATCCACGGGTTTAGCCCCAGTGAATTGGTGGCGTTCTCCGGGTTCTTCAACGAGCCCGTCGAGGACGTGCTGCGCGACTTCATGGCCGCTGGGCTGGGCAGCCTTCCCGGAGGCGGCGGCGAGATTCTCGTGGACCGCGTGCGCCAGCGCATCGCGCCACTCAAGGCCAACACGGCCGACTGGATGGGCGTGATGGACACCGCCCATCGCATGGGCTTGGCCAGCACCGCCACGATGATGTTTGGGCACGTGGAGACGATTGAGGAGCGCGTGGAGCATCTGGAGGTGGTGCGCGCGCAGCAGGATGTGTCGCTCTCCCGGCTGGGGCTGGGAGGTGATGGGCCCGCGGGGCGCGCGCAAGCCTACGCCCGCGCGCTGGAAACGGGAGCCTGTCGCGGGGGCGCCTTCACGGCGTTCATCGCGTGGACCTTCCAGCCCGAACACGCGGTGCTCAAGGCTCCCACGGTCGGCGCGCACGAATACCTGCGCATGCAGGCACTTTCGCGAATCTATCTGGACAACGTGCCCAGCATCCAGAGCTCGTGGGTGACCCAGGGGCCGGACATCGGGCAGGTGGCGCTTGAGTACGGCGCCAATGACCTGGGCAGCATCATGATTGAGGAGAACGTCGTGAGTGCGGCCGGCACCACCTTCCGCATGGGCGTGGCCGACATGCAGCGGCTCATCGGCGATCTGGGTTACGAGCCGCGTCAGCGCGACAACTGGTACCGGCTGGTCTGACCTTGGCCTCTCACGGTGCCAGGGGAGGCGCCGACTCTGGAGGAGGCGTCGGTGCGGGTGGCTCGGGGAAAAGCAGGAGCAGCACCGTGCGCCGCGTTTTCCAGATCATGATGCCCGTGCTGGAGACCGCAGGCAGCACCAGCAGCACCAAGAGCCACTGTCCCTGCAGCGAGATGTTTTCCATGACACGGCGGAAGATGGGGTCGCGCGACTCCAGCGCCACGCACACCAGATAGGCCGAGAGGATGTTCAGCACCACGGCCATGAGCGCGGTGTTGATCCTGGCGAAGAGCCGAGTGTCGCCCTGCAGCACGGGATCAGGAAGTTCCTCGGCGATCAGCCGCAGCAGCGTGTTCAGATGCATGATGAAAAGAAACGAGGACACAGCGAAGAGCAGCGCGCCCACTCGGAAGACCGCCTCGTGTTCCACCCAGAAGTGCCACATTAGGAAGGGCGCCGTGCCCGCACAAAAGATGAGGAGTATCCGGCCGTAGAACAGGGTGCCCTCCAGCGGCGCGCGGCCGGTCTTTTCGTAACACTCGAGGTGATGATAGGCGCGGGCGAAGATCGCCCAGACGGCCACGGTGGGCAACAGGTCCACCATCCACATGAACCGGGGCAGCTTGCCCTGCACCACCACGATGATGAGCAGGTGAAACCAATCCATCACCACGCCGGGCGCGCAGACCAAAAGGCCCAGCGGCAGCGCCCAGAGCATCTGGGTCAGCCCCAGCCACAGCGGGCGCAGCGGGAGGGGCGCGGGCGCCATCTGGGGGGCGGGCGGGCTTGCGCTCACAACGTCAGGTACGTGTACTCGCCCAGTCCGCGTTCGTAGTCGTCCAGGAGCCGCATCGCCTCCGAGGGCTTGAGCCGGTCGCCCCGGATGGCCGCATCAAACTGCGCCTTCATCTGGCGCTTGAGCTCGTTGGCGTCGTATTGCACCGCGCCCAGCGACTGGATGACGGTGTTGCCGGCGATGACCTCCTCGATGTAATGGCCGGAGGGCTCGTCGGGATCCAGAAAGACGTGCACCTCGTTGACGCGGCCAAAGAGATTGTGCAGGTCGCCCATGATGTCCTGATAGGCGCCCACGAGGAAGAACCCAAGGTAGTAAGGCTCGGTGCCCTCGCCGTGGCTGCGCAAGGGATGCAAGGGGAGCGTGTCGCGCACGTCGTGCAGGTCCACGAACTTGTTGATCTGCCCGTCCGAATCGCAGGTGATGTCCACGAGCGTGCCCTCGCGTGTGGGCCGCTCGTTGAGGCGCGTGAGCGGCATGATGGGAAAAAGCTGCCCCAACGCCCAGTGGTCCAGCAGCGATTGGAACACCGAAAAGTTGCAGACATACTGGTCGCCCAAGCTGTCCTTGAGCTTGCGGATTTCCTCAGGCACATACGACTGCCCCTTGAAATGCTGCACCACTTCATGGCTGATCTCCCAGTAGAGGGTTTCGATCTTGGCCTTGTCGGGCAGTCCCAGCACGCCCAGCGTGAACATCTGGTGCGCGTCCTCCTTGCGTTCCAGCGCGTCGTGGAACGCCTCGAGCTTGTTGAGTTTTTGCAGATTGCGGCGGATGTCCAAAAGCTCCCGCACCAGGGCGTGGTCGTTCTCGCCAGATTCCACGGGCTCGTTCTCCCGATGCTTGGCAATGGTGCCCAGCGCCTCCACCACCAGCACGCTGTGGTGGGCCACAATGGCGCGGCCGCTCTCGCTGATGATCGTGGGGTGCGACACGCCCTCGCTGTTGCACACGTCCGCGATGTAATACACCACGTCGTTGGCGTACTCTTGCAGCGTGTAGTTGGTGGAGCTGTCGTAGGCCGAGCGACTGCCATCGTAGTCCACGCCGAGCCCGCCGCCCACGTCGATGTACTCCAGCCCAAACCCCATCTTGCGCAGCTTGGCGTAAAAGCGCGTCGCCTCCTGCACGGCCTTTTTCACCGTCAGGATGTCCGGCACCTGCGAGCCGATGTGAAAGTGCAGCAGCTTGAGGCAGTGTCCGAGCTTCTCGGCGGAGAGCAGGCGCGTCGCGGCCAGAATCTCTGCGGTGGACAATCCAAACTTCGCGTTCTCGCCGCCGCTCTCGGCCCACTTGCCCGCGCTCTTGCTCAGCAGCCGCACACGGATGCCGATGACTGGCTCAACCCCCATCTGCCGCGACACCCGGATGATGTGCGAAATCTCCTCCAGCTTCTCCACCACCATGATCACCTTCTTGCCCAGCTTCACCCCCGTGAGCGCCATGCGGATGAAGCTCGCGTCCTTGTAGCCGTTGCAGACGATGAGCGCGTCCGGATCGCTGTGCATGGCAAGGCCGGCGAAGAGCTCGGGCTTGCTGCCCACCTCCAGACCAAACCCCTGCGCGCGCCCCGCATCCAGAATCTCCTCCACCACCTCGCGCAACTGGTTCACCTTGATGGGAAACACGCCGCGGTACTGTCCCTGATAGTGAAACTCCGCAATCGCCGAGCGGAAGGCGTGGCCCAGCTCGCCCACGCGATGGCGCAGGATGTCCTGAAACCGGATGAGCAGCGGAAACTGCAGCCCGCGCGCCCGGGCCTCTTCAATCACCTCGGGCAGGGGCACCGTGCCGCCCGCGCCCTGCAGCGGCCGCGCCACCACCGCACCCGCCTCATTCACGTCGAAATAACCGCCGCCCCAGCGGTCGATGTTGTAAAGGCTGCGCGCCGTTTCGGCCGTCATCGGGCCGTTGCTCGAAGGTTGCGTCATGAGTTCAGGGTCGGATGGGCGGACAATAAAAAGTGCGGCCAAGGATTGCAACTCGCGCCCGCAAGTTTTTTTGACCGCGCATCGCGCTTGCCACCCCCCGCACCCGACGGTACTGCTCTCTCGCCCATGCCAGCACTCTCGCTTCTTCAAATCACCCGGCACTGCGACCGGCTCCTGCGCGTGCCCTTCTTCACCGACTTTGACGGCGCCCACAACGGTCTCCAGGTGGAAAACGACGGCCGCGTCACGCGGCTGGCGGCCGCCGTGGATGCCAGTCTGGCCACGGTGCGCCTTGCCGCAGCGCAGAAGGCCGACCTCTTGGTTGTCCACCACGGCCTCTTTTGGTCTTCGCGGGTGCCGTGGACAGGTGTCCAGCGCGAACTCATCGGGGCGCTGGTCCACCACAACCTGGCCGTGTACAGCGCGCACCTGCCACTGGATGCGCACCCACGGCTGGGCAACAACGTGCTGTTGGCCGCCGCGCTGGGATTGCGCGCGCTGCGTCCCTTCTACCGGGAAAAAGGCCGGGCCATCGGCGTGCAAACCCGCACGGCCATTTCCCGGGAACGGCTCGCCGCGCGTCTGGCGAAAGCCACTGGCGCCACGCCCGTGGTGCTGGCCGGCGGCCCGGCGGTGTGCCGCCGCATCGGCGTGGTGACTGGCGGCGCGGGCAGCGGCCTGCGCCTGGCCGCCGCAGAGGGCGTGGACACCTTCATCACCGGCGAAGGCCCGCACCACACCCATGCGCTGGCGGCGGAGCTGGGAGTGAACGTGTTTTACGGGGGGCACTATGCCACCGAGACGTTTGGCGTGAAGGCGCTGGCCGCGCACCTCTCCCGGAAATTCCGCGTGCCCTGGTGCTTCGTGGACGATCCCAGTGGGCTTTGATGCCAGCTAGGGCTCGCGCCGGCGGCGGCCGCAGATCATCCCCGCGCCGCCAATCAAAAGCCCGATGACTCCCGCCGCCATGCTCGTGCGCAGCGAATGGGAAGGAGGGTTGTAGATAAACTCCACCTGGTGCCCCTTCGGGCTGGCCGGCAGCGCCACGCCGCGCATGAGGTAGTTGGCGCGCAAGAGCGCCGCGGGCTTGCCGTCCACCTTCACATTCCAGTGGGGATCATGGCGGTCGTTGAACAGCAGCAGGGTGGCCACGGTCGTCGCGGGCGTCTCCACGCTCACGCGGCGCGGCGCGTAGCTGGTGAACTTTGCCGGGGGCAGCGACTCCGTCTGCAAAGGATCCTCTGGCTCAGGCAGGCCCGACTCGGCGACCAGCACCTCGCGGTGGGGGTCGAACGCGGGACTGGCAAGCAGGCGCAGCGCATCCTCGTCGGCCACGCCCTGACGCCAGTCGGCATAGAGCTTGATGCGCGGCAGCGCGCCCTCAAATTCCACCAGCGAAAAAATCTCGCGCAGCATTTCCGGCGCGCCTTCGGAGGAGGGGCCGAAGGTAGCGACCGTGTTGAAACGGCGCAGGTGGGGGTCGAGCATGCGGCTGAGCGCATTGGTGTAGCCCAGCGCGCCATAGCGCCGCCGCGTCTCCTCGGTCACCATGGGGTTGCCGCTCACGCACATGATAAAGCGCGTGGAGGTGAGCTCCCACTTGCGCACGCGCAGGCGCATCCAGTCGTCCAAGCCCCCCGCGTCCAGCTCCTTCCCTTCGCCCATCGCCTCGCGGAATTTTTGGTCGGCCTGCTTGGGGCGCGGGTCCATCACCACATCCAGCGAGGGGACGCCGTGGTAGTGAAAGGCGTGCTGGGCCCATTCCGCGCTGTAGAGGCCGGTCAGGCGCTGGCTGGCCTCCGTCAGCATCACGGGGCGGTCCAGCGACTGCAGCGACTGCTGGAAAAAGGCGTTGAGCTGCGGGTCGGTGGCGCCGGATTGTTGCACCAGCTTGTAAAAATTGACGTGCATCTGCAGCAGAACCTCCGGGGTGGCGCCTCGGGGGAGCTGCGACCAGAACCGTTGGACCACCTGCCGGCTTGAGGCGTTGGTCAGCGCGTCCGCACCCACCGGCAGCCAGCGCATGGAATCGCGCACCAGATGCGTGTCCAGCGAGATCACCCCCACGCGGTTGCTGGGCATGTCCATCAGCGCGCGCTCGTTCTGCAGCAGCGCCACGCGCTCGCGCCCGGGCGATTCCTTGATCAACCGCAGGGCTCTCTGCCCGCCTACGGCCGTGGCGTACACGCCCCGCACCGACTCGATGTCATCCAACGCCGCCGAGAAATGCACGTCGCGGCTGCGCGAAAAGTACTTCTGGTAGGGCTTGTTGCCGTTCCCCAGATCCACCGCCAGCAGCACGCCCGCCACCACCCAAACCGCCCAGACCGTGGCTCGCGAATGCCGCGTGGTCATCGCCGCCAGCACCACGGCCATCGACAAAAAGAGGAACAGCACGGCCCAGCCGACGCGGCGGAAACTGTGACGCACCACCGACTCAGCGGTGGCCTGCACCAATTCGGTGCGCGCACCGGGCGTGTCGCTTGCGCCCTCGTACATCGGAAAGTACGCGGCCACCGGCTGCAGCTTTTTCACCATCGACTCCTCGGTCGCCGTGTAGGCGAGCCAGCCGGCGGCCACCGCCAGCATGAGCGCCACCAGGCCCAGGATCCACCGGCGCTCGAAGCCGCCGCGCCGGTGCACGGTCGCGGAGAGTTCGCCAAACCATCCGCCGGCCACCGCGCCGGTTTTTTCGAGATAGCACCGCCCCAGACTGTGCAGGCCCAGCCCGCCCAATATCACCAGCAGCATCGCCAGAGGCTGCATGAACTTGTCGGGGTTTCGGATGTCCCTGAAGAAGGGCAGCGGATGGATCCACTCATAAAACACCGCGTGCCGGCCCCAAGCCAGCAGCAGCGACAACCCCGCGAGCACGCCGCAGAACCAGACAAAGCGCCGTTCGCGCAGGGAGAAAGGCCCGTCGGCTCGCGCCGACTGCACGAGCGCCAACAGCGCCAAGAGACACACCAGCGTGCCGGCATAAAAACCGTACCCGGCGTGGAAGGGCATGCCCTGCCGGTCGGTGTCCCATCCGGCAGACCGCCCGATGCCGCCCCAATAATTGCCCCCCTCGGGCGAGTCCATCCGGTAGCCAAAAAGCCCCGCCACCACGATCCCCAGCGATTCAGACTTGGGCACGCTCCACTGCGTCGCCGCCTCCCAACGCGCTTCAGCGGGAATGCCCGGTGCCGCCAGCCCCTGCGTCTGAGTCCCGCGCAGGCTGTCCAGCGATTGCCACGCCATCAGCCCCGCTGAGAGTGCCATCACCGCCACGGCACCCGTCCCGCGTGCCACGGCGCCGCGCGTCCATCCCCCCGCGTTGGCCACACAGAAGAATCCCAACGCCGCCGCGTACAGACTGAAGATGGCCCCGACATCGTACGCCTCCATCACGCCCTGGCCCACCGCCAGACCGGCCAGGACGGCGAAAGTCCACAGCCGCCAGCCGCGGCCGCTGAGCAACGCTGCCAGAGCCAGAAAGGTTGCCGCCGCGCCCAATGCCCGCATCGGCAGTCCCCAGCAGGCGTAGCTAAAAAAGGTTCCGTTGAGCATCGCCGCCAGTCCGCCCAAGAGGCACACCGGCGCGCTGCAGCCAAATTGTCGGAGGAAGAGCCACGCGCTCATCGCCAGCACCCAAAGGCACAGCGGCGCGTACACGTTGGCGCGGATTTCCGCGGCGTCGGGCCCGGCCATGCGCGCCGCCTCAAACACCAGTCGCGTGAAGTTGGGCGCGCCTCCGGGATGTGCCGAGCCCAGCCAGTTGAGATCCCACCACACGCCTTCCCCGCCCGAGCTGTCGTCATAGAAATGCTTCACCAATCCCAGCGGCGTGTCGTTGGAGAAGAGCACCTGATCGGGCGTGAAGCCCTCCTTGAAGATCAGGCAGAGCAACGCGCCAAAGACACCCATCGCCACCAGCGCCGCCTTCCAGCCCGCCCGCGGGATGGCCGGCTCGCCCGTCGCGTCGGCCGGGCTGCCGGGCTTGTGCGCCGGAGAATCCAAGGGGGATGGTGCGGTCATAGACGCGGGGGCCCTGTGTGGTGGGTTTGGTTGATGCCGGTAGGTTTAGCCGAAGGAGCACCTCTTGTTCAACTCACAAAGAGGGAGTGCGACCCCGCAGGGCATCGCGGATCATGACGGCCCATCCGCCCATGCGCCACGCGATGCGCCCCACGAGCGCGCGCGTGGCTTCCTTGATCTGCCGCTGCCGCAGCGCATCAGCGGCAGCCTGTTGAAGTTTCACCTGGCTGCGTGCCGCCAGAAGGCAGCGCCGGCGCACCAGCGCCAGAGAGCGGCGCAGCGGGCCCAAGGGCAGCAGCGCGGCGGCGGCGTTCATCGCCCGCCACTCGTCGGCGATCACCGCGCCCGGATCGCGCTGGTTGCGGCTGGTCGCCGCGCCGGCATGGCGCCGATACTGGCAGAGCGCGGCCCGCACCTCAAAGATCGCGGCGCATTGCCCGGCAAGCTCGGCGTAAAACACCGCGTCGGCACACTGGATGTAGTCGTCTCGGAAACGCACGGGCAGCATCCGGCGTTCGGTGCGCATGAGCGCCGCGGGCAGGCAGACCGTGCGCAGGTCCGCCTGCGAGGCGATGAACGCCTCGCGACCGATGACGCGCACGCCGCCGCCAGGAACGCATGGCACGGGGCTGGCCACGTCCGCGCGGGGGGCGGGCGCGCCGTGCTCGTCGATCACCTCATATCCGCTATAAGCCAGCGCCCGGCCCGTGGTGACTTCGAGGGGTGCCATGAGCCGGGCGTAGAACTCCGCGTGGATCAGATCGTCGGCCGTGAGCAGGTGCAGCACGTCCGACTCGGCGGCGAAGCGCAGCGCGTGATTGAAGTTCGCAGTCGAGGTGATGTGCGCGGGATTGGAGTGCCACTCGAACCCCAGTCGAGCGAAGGGTTCGAACACGGCACGCGTGTCGTCGGTGGAGGCATTGTCCTGCACGATCACCCGGTCGGGCCGGCGCGTTTGCCGGGCCACCGACTCCAGCGTGGCTCCCAGGAACCTGCCGCCATTGTAGACCGGGATGACGGTGAGCAGCGTGGCCATGGGGGCGCCTTAGCCGGCGCAGGCCAGCAGCGATTTTAACACCCCGCAGACGCGCCCCACCTGTTCGCGCCTGAGGCACAGGGCGCTGGGCAGATTGATGGCGCGCGGGCTCAAGTCATACGCCGCCTTGTTGCGCGCGCGCGCCAAGGCGGCCTGAGGTTCTGAAGCGTACGCCGGCAGGGAGCTTAACGGGTGAAAGAAGGGGCGCGAGTCGATGCCCTGCGCGTCCAGCGCCGCCATCACCTCCCTGCACGTCAACCCGGTGTCGGGGGCGAACACGGCCGTGACCATCCAGTAGCTGTTTCGCGTTTGGGGAGGCTCGGCGTTGAGGGTGATTCCCGGCAGAGCGCCGAGTTCCGTGGAGTACCAGCCAAAGATCTCGCGCTTGCGCGCCACGAGCTCCTCAATGCGTTCCAGCTGCGCCAGGCCCAGTGCGGCCTGGACGGCGCTCATCTTGTACTTGTAGGCAACCTCGGTGTTGACGAAGAGCTTGTCGCCCGGCGGGCGCCCATGATCGCGCAGCGTCAGGACGCGGGCGTGCAGCGCCGGATCATCCGTAACCAGCATGCCGCCCTCGCCGGTCGTGAGCGTCTTGGAGCCATGAAAGCTGAAGAGGCTGGCCGCGCCAAAGCTGCCGGCACGCTGGCCGCCGCATTCGGATCCCACCGCCTCCGCCGCGTCCTCCAGCACAGGCACTCCGCGGTCGGCGGCGAGCGCCAGCAGGGCGGGATAGTCGGGCATGCCGCCGTAGAGGTCCACGGCGATGATGGCCCGCGTGCGCGCGGAGAGGCACGCAGCCACGGTGCGGTCAGAAAGGCACCACGTCTCTGGTTCAACGTCGGCGAACACCGGCGTCGCGCCCACATACTGAATGGGCGCGGCCGTCGCGATCCACGTGCAGTCCGGCACGATCACTTCATCCCCCGGACCGACGCGCAGCGCGCTCAGCGCCAGATGAATGGCCGAGGTGCAAGAAGGCAGGGCCACGGCGTGGCGGCGCCCCACGTATTGGGCAAACGCGCGCTCAAACCGCGCCGGGTATTCGCCGGCGCGCGCGTACCAGCCGTGGGTCGCAGCGTCGGCGGCGTAGCGCACTTCGCGCTCGGTGATCCACGGGCCGGCAACGGGAATGCGTTCCACTTTAGTCCCCCACGCATTTAAGCCAGCCGCCGGGGGCAGCGGTGATGAGCAGCTTGGCTTCGATGTCCTCATCAACGACAAAGCGCGGGTGGCGCGAGAGGAATTCGCGCACGGCCGTCTTTGGATTGTTGCCCGGGCCCCACGGCCGTCCGCTCGACAGCGCTGCGGGAAGATCCTCAATGAGCGTATCCAGCACGACCAAGTAGCTGCCGCGCGTCACCAGCGGCGAGTAGAGTTCCAGCTCGCGCAGCACGTGCTCGTGCGTGTGGTGCGAATCGAGGATCACGACCACCGGATGGCGGCCGCCCACTTCCTCGCGCACGCGATCGAGCGTGGCGGCCTCCACCGACGAGCCCTGCACCAGCCGCACGCGGCGGGCAAGCGGATGCTTTTCGATCTCGACCCGGTTGTGCGCGCGAATGTCGATATCCACCCCGACCACGATGCCTTCGCCGCCGATGAGCTCAAGCATCGACGCGTGGAAAATCAGTGAGCCGCCGTGCGCCACGCCGGTCTCGACGACCGCGCCGGGCCTGATGCGCCAGAGGATTTCCTGCAGCGCCATCAGGTCCTGTGGAAACTGGATGGCGGGCCGGCCCAGCCATGTGAAGTTGTAGGCATACTTGTGGCGCGCAATCTCGCGCACCCAAATGCGCGAGAGCGCCTGCACGTCGCGGTCGGCCTTCAACCCCTCGACGTTCGCCGCCACCTCCGCGAAGAACCCGTCCACCTCGTTCACTTGAGGAAATCCTTCCAATAAACCGCCGGTGAGGCAATCACTTCCCGGCCTGCCCTCCCGCAGTTGGCCACCAGATCCAGCGCCGAGACGTGGGGCGTGAACGGGCCGTGCTGTTGGGGATAGGGCGTCTTGCGGTAGTCCAGATATTCCACACGCACTCCGGCGGCATCAAACGCTGCGTGGTCCAGATAGTCGCGGGCGCCGTGGCCAGTGACGTAGCGCGCGCCGCCAAAGTGCTTCACGATGTCCAGAACCCGCGGCGAGTTATGCCCGCCGATGCCCAGGGAGGAGGCGAAGTGAAACTCACCGGGGCCTTCCATCTCGAAATAATTGGACAACGCTTTCATACTGGCGACGGAAAGTTCGCAGAGCCGGGAAGCGCCGCCACCCAACACGTCCTCCGCCAGCCCGAGCATTTCCCCTGCGTGCGGCGCCTTCGCGTAGGCCTGCGCCAGAGTGGCCAAATGTTTTCTGCGCCAACCTAGCCCGTTCGCGGCGTGCACCTCCTTGATGCGCTGCCCCAATCGCATTCCTTCGAGCGGCACGGTAAGCCATTTCACGCCCTGCCCGGTCTTCACCTGAACACGGTTGGCGAAGCTCCCCTTGGAAAACGCCACGTCATCATAAATGACAAACACGTCCGCCAGCCGCATTTGTTCGAGCATGCCCACCCACGGGAAATAACTGGGCTGCGAGATGACGACCGTTCTCATGGTCGTGCCGGACGCCGAACGGCCAGGAATTTCTCCATCAACAGGACGTCACGAAAGGCACCGCCCTGCAGGTGATGCCGGCGCCAGACGCCCACCTTTCGGAACCCAACCTTGGTGTAAAACCTGATCGCGCGCCGATTGGCCGCCAGCACACGCAGGGTGATTTTGCGCAGCTTCACGCGGCACGCCTTCCCCTCAAGCTGTTCAAGCGCCGCCGCCGCGACCCCCCGACCTCGCGCCGCCGCCGCTAGCGCGATGCCCAAGTCGGCCGTTTGGTTGACGCGGTCCACCTGCGTCAGTTGCACAAATCCCAGCAGCGCTCCATCCCGCCTCGCCGCCACGACGAAAAACATTCCCACCGAATCGCGCGTGCGTCGCCGGATCCATGCGCGAATCTCGGGGAGCGAAAGGGTTCGCACGGGCATCATGAGCTGGCGCTGCAGCCGTGAATCATTGCGCAATGCCGCCAGCGCTGCCACGTCGCCGCGCAGTGGATGGCGCAGACTGATGGGAATTGCGGGGCCTTTCATGGGTACCAGACCGTACAGGACGAGGCCGCCAGCGCCTCCACCTGTTGGATCGCCGAGCGGGCGGATGCGGGGTTCAACCCCACGTAGAGAGCGCGCACCCTCGCCGGCACCTGTTCGGGTGGCAGGATGGGTTTCCCCATCAGGGTTTGCGAGTGGCGGTGCGGATTCTGATCAAGGAAGCACTCGACCGCCTGCGGGCGGCACAACGATGTGGCGATGTACGTGCCGTAAAAACCACTGCCGTAGATTGCCACGGGCGCACCGTCCTGCGCGGCCTCGAAGGCTCTCACGCGCGCACTAAACCCCCGCCAGTACTCGGCAATCTCGCGCACCCGCGTGGCGTCGGCCGCATCCGCTTGTGGTTCGACCGGCGAGGTCTTCTCTCTTCTCGCGATCACCATCCATGCCCCGGCGTGGAGATGATCTGCAATGGACTGCATCTTGAGTCCTGCAAGGGCGCATAGCCACTGCAGGGTTGCGCCGGTGAAATGGTTGACGTGATCGGCCACGATGAGATCGGCCCGATTGGAGAACAGGCAGGGCACGATGCCGTAAAACACCCCTCCGGGACGTAGCAGTGACACCGCCTGCGCCAGCACGTCGCGGGGGGACGCCACGTGCTCCAGAGCGAACAACGACATCACAAGATCAAACTGGCCGCGCCAGTCGCCGCCCGCATCGTGAGTGCGCTGATTTTCAGGAGGCACGAACCGATCCCAGAACGGCCGGTATCGGTCGCTCACATCGAACACATGAGGCTCCACGTCCTCCCGTCGCTGGCAGAGAGCGCGCAGCGTGGACGCCTTGGCGCAGCCAAAGTCCAGCACACGCGCGCCCCGCGGCAGGTCCACTTGTCCCAGCAGCGTGTTCACCTGATGTTCGGTGCGGAACACCCGCCGGCCCTGCTCCAGGGAGTAGAGCTGATCCTCGTCTTCGCTGGCCGTCAGGATTTTGTAGGCGTGCTCGTAGTAGGCGTCCAGGCGGGCCATCGGTGCCGTCTGCACATGACCACATTGGGCGCAGAGAAAGACCTCGGTGAAACCCTCGATCACTTCGCACAGCGAAGTGACACCGAAGGGCTGTGGCGACCGATACACCGGCGCGCCCAAGGGTCCCTCGCAGAGGTTGCAAGCGCCCGGCTGCATCAATCGGCGACCAGCTCTGGGTGGATTTCGCGCAAGCTGCGCCCCGCGGCGAAGGAGCCGGCCCACTCGATGCGCTGGCCGGTGGGTTCGCGGAAGTTGAAGTAGCGGATCTGCATGGACCAGCGCGAGCGCTGCGCACGATTATGGCCCGACGCGTGCAGGTTTAGGAAATCCAGGATGGCCAGATCGCCCGGCGCGAGCAGCGGCGAGATTTGCTGGTAGCGCGCGATTCGCCCGGCTTCGTCCTTGAGTCGCAGCGCGTACGCGCCGGACTTTTCTGGATGGTCCGGATCGCGTGTGAGCACCGGCGCGAGGCCCTCGCGGTGCGATCCCAGTGCAATCTGGAGCGGCCCCATTTCCTCCGTCAGCGGCAGCAAAGGCGACCAGAAGACGAGGCCGTCCAGGCTTCGGAACTGGCTGGGATAATCCTGATGCCAGTTGGCTCGGAATCGCTCTTCGTGCGGATGGTCAATGCGAATGCCCGATCCACCTGCGGCCACTCCTGGCAAATCCGAGCCGCGAAGCTGCCGCATCAGTCGGTCGTGTTTCTCGCTGACAGTCAGTCGCACGAATGCGGGGATCTGTTTCACCGCGTCGTACACCACGCCCCCCAGCCTCCGATCCTGCGCGATGAGATCCTGAAATCCTGAGTCGAATTGGTCCGGCTTGAAGGGCGCCTGCCGCAGGTGCGGTGCATGCCGGCCGATGAGGATGCCGATGATCTTGTGGATGTCGCGCTGGATGGGCTCCACCTCGCGCGCCACGTCGTAGAACCCCGGCACCACCAGCACGCCATCGCGCCCAAACTGCGCCGCCTGCGCGTCGGTCAGCAGGTTCGCGCACGGTGCACTCACGCGCTTGAGGCTACGAGGGGAGGAAACTGAAATCAACGCGGTTCTCGTCCGCTGGCGAGAGCACCGGATGGGACAGCGGCCAGCCGATGCCAAAGGCCGGATCATTCCAACGCGCACCGCGCGCGCTCGGCGCGTGGTGCTCCGTGGAGATTTGGTAGAACAATTCCGTGTCGTCCAAGAGGGTCTGAAACCCGTGTGCGCAGCCTTCGGGAAGATAGAGGGCGCAGCCATTGTCCGCCGAAAGCTCAACTGCGTGCCAACGGCAGAACGTGGGGGAACCCGCCCGCAGATCCAGCGCCACGTCATACACCGCACCACGCACGCATCGCACCAGCTTGGCTTCGGCGTGAGGCTCAGCCTGCCAGTGCATCCCGCGCAAAGTGCCCCGGCGCGCGTTAAACGAGCTGCTGCACTGCGGCCAATGGGTGGCCAGACTGCGCGCGGCGAATGCGGCTTCGCAGTAGGCGCGCGAAAACCATCCGCGCTCATCCTCCTGCCGTTGCGGCTCGATGAGCCAGACGCCCGCCAGTGCCGTGGGAATGAAGTTCATCAGTCAGACAATCGCGACCTCCGGCACGGGAATGATAAACCGGCCCCCCGCCGCGCGGTAGTCCTTTTGCTGCTCTAGGATTTCCGGAGCGAAATTCCACGCGAGCAGCAGTGTGTAGTCGGGCCGGCGCCGCGCCAGTTCCACCGCCGGCACAATCGGCACGTGCGAACCGGGCATGAGGCGGCCGTGTTTGTGCGGGCTGCGATCGGCCACAAAGTCCAGGGTCTCGCGGCCCAGTCCGCAATAATTGAGCAACGTGCTGCCCTTGGCTGCAGCACCGTAGGCAGCGATGTGGTAGCCAGCGGCTCGAATCGCAGCAAGCCGGCTGCGGAGCTGATCGCGCGTGGACGCCGCGCGGGCGGCAAAGTCCGCCAAACGCGGCGCGCTCACCACGCCCACACGTGCTTCCTCCGCCATCAACGCCTCCACCGTTGCATCGGCCTCATGCGTGATGTGGCGAGCAAACACACGTAGCGAGCCGCCGTGCAAAGGGGTGCGCTCCACGCGCGTGATGCGCAGCCCGTGCCGGCGAAAGAGCGGCTCCACGGCCGTCAGCGTGAAGTAGAAGACGTGTTCATGATAGATGGTGTCAAACTCGCCTTGGGAGAGCATTTCAAGCGCGTGGGGAAATTCGAGAACCACACGCCCCTCCGGCGCCAACAGCGCTTGCAGGCCGGCGACGAAGTCGTTCGGGTCGGGACAATGGGCGAAGACGTTGTTGCCCAGAATGAGATCCGCCAGCCCGCCCTCCACGGCCAGCTCGCGCGCCAGAGTCGCACCGAAGAACGCTACGCGCGTGGGCACGCCCGCAGCTTCTGCGACGCGTGCGATGTTTGCCGCCGGTTCAATCCCCAGACAGGGTACGCCCGCAGCCACGAAATGGCGCAGCAGATATCCGTCATTGCTGGCCACCTCCACAACCCGGCTGCGCGGGCCAAGGCCAAATTCCCCAAGATAGCGACTGGCACAGCTTTCTGCATGGCGCACCCACGTGTCCGAGCAGGAGGAAAAGTAGGCATACTGGCAAAACAGCTGCGTCGGCGGAACGAGGTCTAGGATTTGCAGCAACCCGCAGCCGTGGCACACGGCCAGCCGCAGTGGAAACTTCGGCTCCGTCTGGAAGAGGTCGCCGGGATTGAGGTAGTTGTTGGCGAGCGGCTGCACGCCCAAGTCCAACACCAGCGCGCCCGCAAGGCCGCCGCAGGACCGGCAATGGAATTCCAATGCCATGTCAGCCAGCCCACACGGCATGCGCACTCCGCGCGGCGAGGACGTGCTCGGCGATCTGCGCCGTGGAAAACTCCAGCATCGCCTCATGGCCCGATTCATGGCGCTGGCGATACCACTGGGCGGTGCGTGCCACCGATTCGGGAAAATCCCACGTGGGCTTCCAGTCCAGTAATCGCCGCGCCTTGTCGGTGGAGAGCCACAACTGCTGTGCCTCATGCGGCGCGTGAGGATCGCTGGCGGCAGCCGACTCCCCCGGCCAGTGGCCAAGGAAGGCCGCGACCAGTTCGCCCACGGTTTTCCGCGAGGATTCGCCGGGGCCGAAGTTGAACGCTCCCGCCAGCTCCGAGTCCTTTCCCTCCTGCGCGAGGCGCGACACGAGCCACAAGTAGCCACTGCAACATTCGAGCACGTGTTGCCACGGACGCACGGCATGGGGATTGCGAACCTGAAGGGGACGGCCCTCGATGCGGGCGCGGACGAGATCGGGCACGATGCGGTCGGCGGCGTAGTCTCCGCCGCCCAAGACGTTGCCCGCGCGCGCCGTTGCCACCGCACCCAGACGCGGGTCGGTTTGATGGAAGGAACGGCGCCAAGCCTGCGCCACCAGTTCCGTGCAGGCCTTGCTGGCGGAGTACACATCGTGTCCGCCGAGCGGATCGCCCTCGGTGTGCGCGCGCCCGGTGCCAGGATTTTCGTAGCACTTGTCGCTGGTGACCACGAGCACCGTGCTCGGCAGCCCGAGCGTCCGGACGGCGTCGAGCACGTGCGCCGTGCCCAGCGCGTTGACGTGGAACGTTTCCAGCGGCTCGGCGTACGAGCGGCGCACCAGCGGCTGCGCGGCCAAGTGGAAGATCGCATCGGGCCGGACGGCGTCGAGTACTTTGCGCACCGCGGCCGCGTCGCGGACATCGCAGAGCGTGTCGCGCTCAAACACCTCCTCGGCGAGCAACTCGTAAAGGCTGGGTTGCGTGGGAGGCAGCAGGCCCGCGCCAAAGACGGTCGCGCCCAGCTCCTTGAGCCAGAGTGAAAGCCACGCGCCCTTAAAACCCGTGTGGCCCGTGACCAGCACGCGCCGGCCGGCGTACCAGTTTTGGAACGGCGCGCTCACCAACTTTTCCACGGCGCCTCGTTGGCGTCCCACATCGCCGAGAGGATCTGCTGCTCGCGGTAGGTGTCCATGCACTGCCAGAACCCGTCATGACGGTAGGCGTGCAGCCCGCCCTCGCGCGCCAGCCGTTCCAGCGGTTCGCGCTCCAGAACACAGCCGTCGCCCTCCAGATAGGGCGCAATCTTCCGGCTCATTACGTAGAAGCCGCCGTTGATGAACGTGGATTCGCGATCCGGCTTTTCTTGGAAGCGCGTGATGCACGTGCCTTCAAGCGACAACTCGCCGAAGCGACCGCTGGGCCGCACCGCCGTCAAGGTTGCGATGCCGCCGTGTTTCCGGTGGAACCGGATGGACGCATTCACGTCGCTGTCGGTGAGGCCGTCGCCGTAGGTGAGCAGAAAATGCGCGTCGCCCACGAACTGGAGCGCCCGGCGCAGGCGCCCACCGGTCTGCGTCTGCGCGCCCGTGTCCAGCAGCGTCACCGTCCAGTCCTCCTCCTCATGGTGGTTGTGATAGGTGATCTTCGGCGCGCGACCGAGCTTGAGCGTCACATCGCTCGTGTTCCAGTGGTAGTTGCGGAAGTATTCCTTGATGATCTCACCCTTGTAGCCGAGGCAGAGCACAAACTCCCGATGCCCGTGGTGGGCGTAGTGCTTCATGATGTGCCAGAGGATCGGTCGGCCGCCAATCGGCACCATCGGCTTGGGCCGGAACTCCGTCTCCTCGCGCAATCGCGTGCCCATCCCGCCGCAAAGGATCACAACTTTCATGGCGCCGGCACACATTAGTGAGGCGCAGGCACCTTTTCAATGCAAACCGGGCTTTGCCCTCAGCGCTTGCCTCCCCCGCCTGCGGCCGTGCAGACTCCCCTTGCGACTTGCCGTGGAAGTGCACCGACAGCTTGCCAGATGGTTCGCGCCGGGCAGCCTGCCGCGCCGGCTGGCGCAGGCGTTGCTCCCGGTGGCTGACGTGCTCCTGGCGCCATTCACCCTACTGGCTGGAGTCTGGATGGGATTGATCCGTGCCGCTGGCGTGCGCCACTTCGCCCTTTCACGGCGCCTCTTTCGCGCCACAGGAGTGTTTCCCGTGCGCGACCATTATTACGAGCCGCTGGTCAATCCCTCCCGCCTGCGCTTGCCGCTGGATGCGGCCCGGCCGCTACCCGGAGTGTCGTGGTCGGATGAGGAACAACTCGCGCTGCTCGACCGGTTTGATTTTAACACCGAGCTAGTGGAATTGGCCCGGGATTGCAGCGGCGACCTCGCGTTTCGCTTCGATAATCCCGCCTACGGCCCCGGTGACGCCGAGATGCTCTACAACTTCCTGCGCCACCACAAGCCGCGCCAGCTCATTGAAATTGGCAGTGGACACTCCACGCTGCTGGCCCGCCGCGCGCTCGATCGCAATCGCGCCGAAGGCAGCCCATGCCGGCATGTGTGCGTTGAGCCCTACGAGAATCCTTGGCTGGAGCGGCTCGGTGTGGAGGTGTTGCGCCAGCGCGTGGAAGAGGCCGACCCGCGCCTCTTCGCCGGGCTGGCGGCAGGCGACGTCCTCTTCATCGACTCTTCGCATGTCATCCGCCCGCAGGGCGACGTGCTGCACGAATGCCTGCGCCTGCTTCCGTCGCTCTCGCGCGGCGTTCACGTCCACTTCCACGACATTTTTACCCCGCGCGATTACCCGGAGGAGTGGATCAGGCGCGATGTCCTGCTGTGGAATGAGCAGTACCTGCTCGAAGCATTTCTCTGTCACAACCGCGATTTTCGCATCACGTGGATGATGCACCACTTGGCGAGCACGCACCGCGACCGCGTGTGCACCCGCTGCCCCATCCTGCGCGAGCACCCCGACCGCACCGGCGCCTCATTCTGGCTGGAGAAAATCAACTGATGCTGGCGCGAGGGAGCGTCGCCGCCAGCTCAGCCCATTGCCGCGCCACCGATGCCGCACCGAATCGTTCGAGGGCGCGTTGCTCCTGCGCGACTTCGGCTCCGGTCAATTCGCGGTGGCCCGCCAAGGCGCGCCCGAGCGACGCGCCAAGTTCCTCCGCCAACATTTCTGGCGGGGCGCCGGCGCGCAGCATCCATGTGAGTGGATAGCCCGCCATCACTTCCGGCAGCGCGCCGCGATCGGTGACGACCACCGACCGCCTTGCGGCACGGGCCTCCAGCGCAGTACGCCCAAAGCTCTCCTCCACCAGCGACGGGCAGCACACCACTTGGTGGCGCGCCATCAACGCGGGCACCTGCGCGTGCGGCAGGGGCGCCAGCAGCGTGATGCGTCGGTCGGCGCGCGCGGCGGCTTGTGCCGCGCGCTGCAGCGGTCCACCCAATCCTGCCAGCGTCAGCGTGGCCTGTGGAGGCATACGCCGCCAGGCTTGCAGCACAAGGTGCAGCCCCTTTTCCATGGACAACCGGCCAATGAAAAGGACGCTTCCCTGCGGCGGTGCAACCGGCGATTCGCCCGGTGAAGGGTTGAGCACGTAGGGCTCTGCGGGCGGGAAGGCGGTGAGCCATCGCGCGCCGCCGCCGGCAAATTGTTGCCCGCGTTCACGGATGAAATCAGAAACACACGCCACGGCGCGGCATTCGCGCAGCGCGTGCTGCCACGCCCGCTCGCGCCGGGCGAGCAGCCCATTTAATATCAGGCGCACGAGCCCATTGGCCTGCCCGGGGGCGAGCCGGCGCGGCAGCCCTTCCTGAAGGTAGCCGACCAAGGGCCGCTGCCAGCGCCGCGCCAGTCGCAGGCTCAGTGGCAGCGCATTGACGTCCGCACAACACACCAAGTCGTAGTCCTGCGGCGAAGGCCACAATGGAAGAGCGCGCTCTTCCAGCGAGGCGTCCCACGCGCCGTGGCTCAAGAAAAGACAGGCGCGCTTGAAGGCCTCGGCGCGGCCCCGCCACAAACGTGCGCGTGGGATGCGCCGCACGCCGCCGCCGGCCTCGGGGTGCCCGCCGCCTTCGTAGCAAAGCACGTCCACGCGCCAGTCCAGTTGCTGCTCCCAGATTTCACGCAGGGTGCGCGCCACCATTTCCGCACCGCCAAACCGGTACTCGTAAAAGAGCGAAACCAGCAGGAGTTTCATGGCCGTAGGGGCGAGTCAAATTCCGCCACACACAGCGCGTTGGCAAAGGGCCATGGGCGCATGTACCGTGCGCCGCGCACGTCCTCCCACGACACCTGCTCCCACTCTCGCGAGCCGGTGCGTCGTAGAAACAAGATGCGCTGCGCGCCCAGCTCGCCCCGCTCAATGAGCGCGTCCAGCGCCGGGTTGTATCCCAAGGGGGCGCTCATCCAAAACACGCCGCCGGGTGCCAGCAGCGCGCGGGTTGCGGCGATGGCTTGGGCAATCGCATGGTCGCCACCGTCGTCGGAGGCACCGGCTTCATCGTCAAACCCGATGTGTTCGAAGGTGGAGATGGACACAATGCGATCGAAGGTGCGGCCGGGCCGGTAGTCGCGCACATCCCCATTGATCACGCCGGGCGCGTGTTCGTGCTTGTCCACCACGGTGTGAGACAGGGCCGCGTAATGACTCAGGACGTGGCCAATCTCTAGCACGGCCGACGGCGCGACCGCCGCGAGGAAGGCGCGCGCCAGCGGCACCTCCACGCAACGCTCATTGCACCACGTGGCGTTGTAGCGGTGATAAAAGCACGCGTGGTGGACGCCATTGACACAAAATGTGCGCGGCGCGAGGCACGGAATGATGAAGGGCGAGAGCACCGCGCGGGCCGGCACCAGCAGCAACTCGGCGGCACCGAAGCGGCGTGTGAAGTGCCGCACGCGCCCCGCCAATCCGTCATAGAGATGGCGGCTCATGCGCTTTGCCTTGGCGCGCGGGCCTGTGCCTCCAGCCAGTCGCAGGCTTGCGGCAGCACGTTGTCCCAATGGAAGGTTTGGGCACGGTCGCGTGCCGCGATGCGCCAGCGCTCGTAGTCGGCCGGCCGCTGGAGCGCGGACAAGATGGCGGCAGCGAGTGCCTCTGGAGTTTCGGCCTCCGCCACCAGACCCGTTTGCTCATGGAGGGTTGATTCCACGAGACCCGCCACGGGATAGACGGCGGCCGGAGTGCCCATCGCATTGGCCTCGATGACATTTAAACCCCAACCCTCGCGCAGCGACGTGTGCAGCAGCAGATGCGCTTGGCGCAGCACCGCGTCCTTCTGCGCCTCGGGCAATGCACCGCAAAATTCCACGGCCTGCGCAACGTCGCACTGGATCGCGCATCGGCGCAACGACGCATCCTCATGACCGCTGCCAACCACCGTGAGACGGGCATCCACCCCGCCGCGCCGCAGCAGCGCCAGCGCGAGCAGCGCATGATCTACGCGCTTGTTGGGCGCCAGCCGGGAGACCACGGCCAGTCGCAGCGGCTGGGAGATGGGCTTGGGTTCCAAGTGAGCCAGCGCCACGGTGTCTACGCCGTAGGGAATAATGGACACGTCGCGCACGCCGCGCCGCCGAAGGATATCGCGTGTGAAGGCCGATGCCGTGAAGAAGGGCACACGCCGATAGAGCCTGTGGGTGACGTGCTCTGCAAGGCGGCCCAAGGCGCTCACCGGCCACGGATAGAACGCGTCCCAGATGGGCCCGAGTACTTCATGGATGTAGGCCACGCAACGACCGCGGCGCCACCACGGCGCCCACCACGGCAAGCCGTGATGCTGGTCGATGACCAAATCGAAGGGCGGCTGTGTGCGATGCCATCGGCGCGCCGCCCGCCACGAACCCCATTTGCTCCCGGCACGAATGAGGTTCACTCCCTCGATTGTCCCCGGCGCGCGTTCACAGTCGGCAAACGTGTTGGCAAACCACCACACCTCGTGCCCGCGCCGCGCCAACGCCGCCAGATAGGCGAGCGACACACGCTCCGCACCACCGGCCAGGGGATTGCACGGGTCGCGCCAGTTGAGCATGAGAAAGCGCATCGCCCCCGCCCTTGTCACGGGGAAAGGGCACGTTGACAACGCAAAACCTCGGCCTTCCAAGCAGGATTGGTGCGCGGGATTGAGCCCGTGCGGGCGCCAACTCCGGGCACTCTCGCCGCTGGCGCATCGCGTTGCCACTCAGGTGGCCCTCCGGGGTGAATGCCGGCGCAAGTCGAGTTGTCCAACTCCCAGCCTGAACCCAGCCATCATGAAATCTCGTTCGTTTTCACGCCGCAATTTGCTGGCAAGCGCCGGTGTGCTGGCAGCCGGAGAGGCTTTGCTGCGAGGTGTTGAAAGCCCCGCCAAGGCGGTGGAAGACCGCGGCACCGGCATCAAGATTACCGCGCTGCGCGGATTTCGAGTGGGCACCAAAGCCTATCTGCGGGTGGACACCAACCGGCAGGTGTCGGGCTGGGGCGAGGTGACGGGGCTTGAGCCGGACATCGCAGTGGCGCTGGCGCATTCGTTGTTCGAGCTGTTGGACGGCGAGAACCCGACGCGCATCGAGCACCTTTGGCAGAAGGTTTACCGGTCGCACCGCGACATGCGCGGCGGCTCGTTCGTCACGCACGTCCTCTCCGCCATCGACATGGCGTTGTGGGATGTCACCGGCAAGCTCTGGGGCGTGCCTGTCTATCGGCTCCTCGGAGGACCCACGCGCGACTCGGTGCGGCTCTACCCCACGCCCAAGGCGCAAAAGGCCGGCACCGGCGGACCGCACCCGCAGTCGGGCAACCCCAAGGACATCGAGTCTTTGGTGCGCTATGTGCGTCAGACGCGCGAGCGCGTGGGGCCCGATGGCACGGTGATGTTTGACGCCCACTGTGCGGTGCCGCCGGCAATGCTCATCCAGCTTGCCGCCGCGCTGGAGCCGCAGGAACTTCTCTTCATCGAGGAGCCGGCCGTGCCGGGCAACATCGAGGTGTTTAAGCGCCTCAAGCAGCACATCCGCATCCCGCTGGCCACAGGCGAGCGCGACCGCACCATCTGGGGCATGGTGCCCTACCTGCAGGAGCGCTGCATTGACATCCTGCAACCCGACGCAGGCCACACCGGCGGCATCAGCCAGATGAAGAAAATTGCCACGCTGGCCGAGGCGTACCACGTGCCTCTGGCACCGCACAACACCTGCTCGGAGCTGGGCCTCTCGGCCAGCATCCACGCGGCCTTCTCCATCCCGCTGCTCTTGATTCACGAGGCCTATCTGGACGGGCACATCATGCCCGCGGGCGTGGCGCGGCGCAGTTGGCAGACCGACAAGAACGGCAACGCGCTGCTGCCCGAGGGGCCCGGGCTGGGCGTGGAGGTTGATGAGCGGCAATTCGCAGTCGTCAACGCCGATCCTCGCCGCAAGTTCAAGTGGCCCAAACCCACGCAGCCCGACGGCTCCGTGACCGATTATTAGGATCACTCCATGCTTGAAATGACCCCCGCACCCAAGCCCTCCGACCGTTCCTCGCACCCCCAACGCATTGCGCGCTCCGCGGCGTGCGTGTTGGGAGCCGGCGCGTTGTTCCTCGCGCTGGCATTGCAGCCGGCCTGCGAAACGTCCGCGGCGGTCGGTGCCGCCGCGACTAGCGCGCCGGCCACCAAGGCGGGTTCGCCATCCCCTGCCGACGCGGAGTGCCGATGGGCTGAGGGCAAGATCACCATCGATGGCAACGCGAGTGAGCCGGCGTGGGACTACGCGCAGGTGTTCACCAATTTCCACATGGGCTGGCTGGGCGCGGGCGACCGCCCCGCGAAGACCGCCACACGCGCGCGGCTGCTGTGGGACAACGACCATCTCTATTTCCACGCCGACATGGTGGACAGCGACCTCTTTGCCGATGTCACCGAGAAGGACGGCGACACGTGGAACAACGACTGTTTTGAGATTTTCCTAAAACCCTCGCCCACGCAGGGCGGCTACTACGAGTTTCATGTCAACGCGGCCAACACGCAGTTTGACCTGTATCTTCCCAAGCGCGGCGGCTGGCTGGTGAACCGGCTGCGGCGCGATCAGCCCTTCCACATCGAGAGCCAGGTGGTACGGCGCGGCACGCTCAACCAGTGGCGCGACAAGGACGAGGGCTGGTCGGTGGAAGGACGCATTCCATGGAGCGATTTTGCTCCCACCGGCGGTCGCCCAGCGAAGGGAGCGCAGTGGCACTTCGCCCTCTGTCGCTACGATTACTCTGTGGAGTTTGAGAACCCCGAATCCAGTTCCATCGCGCCCTACACGCGCTACGACTTCCACCAGCACGAGCAGTTTCTGCCGCTGAAATTCGTGGGCCTTCCAGAGGGCCAGTTCCGCAACCTCCAGCGCCAGCCGTGGAATGACTCGCGCATCGCAGGCACGCCCGAGCCGCCCCTGCCTTTCGTCACGACGCCGGCGTATCCCAAGCTGGACCTCAAGATGCCGCTGGCCATCCAGCGCATCCCGGGCACCGGCCACATGCTCTTTCTGGATCGCAATTCGAGTAGTGCCTGCCGGTTCTGGGCGTTCGAGGACGGGCCCAACCCCAACGGCAAGCAGGTCGCATTGGAGCTGACCAAGGAGCTCTCCTATGGCTTCGCGTTCCACCCCAAGTTCCGCGAGAATGGCTTCCTCTACACCTGCCTGCAGGGCCCCAGCGACATCGCGCGCAAGCGGTGCGCCGTGGTGCGCTACAAGATGGACACCAAGGCGCCCTTCCGCATCGACGCGGCGTCCAAGCAGGAAATCATCGGCTGGGATTCCAACGGCCATAACGGCGCCGACGTGGCCTTTGGGCTGGACGGCATGCTCTACATCACCAGCGGCGATGGCACCAGCGACTCGGACACCGACATCACCGGGCAGGACATCACCAAGCTCTTGGCCAAGGTGCTGCGCATCGACGTGGACCATCCGGCGGCGGGCATGGCGTACTCCGTGCCCAAGGACAACCCCTTTCTGGACACGCCCGGCGCGCGGCCCGAGACGTGGGCGCATGGCTTTCGCAATCCCTGGCGCATCACCGTGGACGCCCGCGACGGCGCGGTGTGGGTGGGCGAGAACGGCCAGGACCTGTGGGAGTCGGCCAAGCGCGTGGAGCGCGGCGCCAACTATGGCTGGAGCGTGTATGAGGGCAGCCACCCCTTCTACCTCACCCGCAAGCTCGGGCCGGGCAAACTCACCAAGCCCACAGTGGAGCATTCCCACCGCGAGGCGCGTTCGCTCACCGGCGGGATTGTCTACTACGGCGCCGAGCACAAGGCGCTGGAGGGCGCGTATGTGTACGGCGACTATTCCACCGGCAAGGTCTGGGGCGTGCGCCACGACGGGCAGAAAATCCTCTGGCAGCGCGAGCTGGTGGACACGTCCTTCGGCATCACCGGCTTTGGCACGGACACGCGCGGCGGCCTGCTGGTGCTCGACGACCACAGCGGCTTGCACCTGCTTAAACCCAATCCGCAAGCCGGCCAGGCCAGCAAGTTTCCACGGCGCTTAAGCCAGACGGGCCTCTTCGCCGCCACCGAGCGGCACCAGCCCCATCCGGCGTTGCTGCCCTATTCGGTCAACGCGCCGCACTGGGCCGACGGCGCCACCAAGGTGCAGTACATCGGCCTGCCGGGCGATGGCAACGTGTCGTTCCCCTTCAGTGGCGGTGGGCGCGGATGGGAACTGCCAGATCAGTCAGTGGTGATGCAGACCCTCTCCATGGGCACGCGCCGCGTCGAGACGCGCGTGCTCACGCGCCAGCAGAAGGAATGGGTGGGCTACAGCTACCGGTGGAACGACGACCAGCGCGATGCTGAACTCGTGGATAACGATGGCGCCGATGTGGATCTGCGACTGGCCGGCGGCGCGACGATGAAATGGCGCGTCCCCAGCCGTGCCGAGTGCATGATGTGCCACAGCCGCGCGGCCAACTTCCTTTTGGGCATCACCGAGCTGCAGCTCAACCGCACACACAACTACGGCACTTTCACCGCGCACCAGTTTGAGGCGCTGACACGACTGGGCGCGCTCAAGGGCGTGGACCCGGCCAAGTACACGACCCCGGTGAGCGCGCCGCCCGCCGACGCCAATGCCACGGCCCGGCCCTTCCACAACCTCAACCGCCTTGTCGATCCCTATGACAAGTCGCAGGACCCGGCTTGGCGCGTGCGCTCGTACTGGCACGCCAACTGCAGCCATTGCCACGTGGAGGCCGGCGGCGGCAACGCTCAGATGAACCTCTCCTTCGGCACGCCGCTGGACAAGACGCAGACGCTGGACGTCAAACCGTACCATCAGGATTTTGGACTAGGGGCGCAGGCGCGCCTCGTCGCACCCGGCAGCCCGGGACATTCGGTCATGCTCACCCGCATCATGAGCGGCGGCCAGGGCAAGATGCCGCCGGTGGGTGCCGGCACGCTGGATCCCCAGTGGGTGGAGCTGCTCGTCCAATGGATTAGTCAGCAGAAGAAGTGACTGGAAGGGCGCCGGGTGCCGTGTAGGATGCCCATGGGATGGGAACGTTCGTATGAACACTGCCGCTCATCTTCTTTGCGCCGCCGCGGGATGGGGCTTGGCATTGCTCGTCTCAGCGGGAGCCGCCGAGCCACCGCTGCGCGAGGTCATTGACGGGCACCTAGCCAGCCACTGGAAGAAGTCGGGCGTGGCGACGGCGGGCCGCGCATCCGACGCGACCTTCCTTCGCCGCGCCTTTTTAGATCTCGTCGGCACCATCCCGACTTACGACGAGGCGCGAGGGTTCCTCGACGACAAGGCACTCGACAAGCGCGCGCGACTCATTGCGTCACTGATGGCCGACGAGCGCTACCCCGCGCAACAGGCGCAAGCGTGGGACTTGGCGCTCTTTGGACGCAATCCCCCAAACTCTGACGCCACACGCAACCGCAGTGCCTTCCGCCAATGGCTCACCGGCAAGCTGGCGCGTAATGAACCCTTCGACCAATGGGTGCGGGCGCTGCTGCTGGCGGAGGAGGACGGCTCGGAGCTTTTCTATGTGCAGTTTCAGAATCGGCCCGAGGATCTCACCGAGGTGTTCAGTCGGATCTTTCTGGGCACCCAACTTCAGTGCGCCCGTTGCCACGACCATCCCTACTCGAAACTGACCCAGCAGGACTTTTTCGGCATGGCGGGATTTTTTGTGCGGCTGGTCTCGCTCGATCAGGGAACGACGGGCAGCGGCAACCAACAGGTGCGCCGCTTCCGTGTGGGCGAGAAACGCAGCGGTGAAGTGCTCTTTGCCGGCAACATGAAAGAGGCCCAGCCCGGCAGAAAGGGTGACCCGGTGAAGCCCAGGTTTTTGGGCGGCGCTGCCTTGGATGAGCCCGCGCTGCCCGCAGGGTTCAAGGAACCAGAGGTCAAGACCGGCACCAAGTCGTTGCCCAAGCCGGATTTCTCGCGCAAGGAAAAGCTGGCGGAGTGGGCCACGACGCCAGCCAATCCGTACTTCGCCCGCGCCGCCGTGAACCGACTCTGGGCGCGGTTCATGGGACGGGGGATCGTGCATCCGGTGGACGACTTTGGCGCGGACACACCGCCCACGCACCCGGAGTTGCTGGACGCGCTGACACGGGAATTCATCGCGCACAAGTTCGACCTCAACTGGATCATCGGTGAGATTGTGAACACCCGGGCCTACCAGATGGATGGCGGCGGCCCCGCAGCCGTCACGCCGCCCAAGCACTTTGAGCGCGCGCGCATCCGCCCGCTCACCGCTGAGGAACTGCAGGCGGCCCTGCGCACAGCCGGAGGCACGCCCGCCGACACCGACAACGTGCGTAACGAATATTTCCTGCGCTACTTCGGCGATCCCAACAACGGGCAGGGCGATTTTCAGGGCGGGCTGGGCGAGCACCTCTTCCTCAACAACAGCGACAACGTCCGCAACTTCCTCCGCCGTAAGAAAGGCAACTTTGCGGACTCTCTCCTGCTCTCGACCGAACCGTGGGAAGCGCGCGTGGATCGGATGTTCCTCACGGTGCTGACGCGGCTGCCGAGCGCCGCCGAACGCGCGAAGTTCGTGGCCTATTTGCAGAGCGATACGAAGCCGGAGCCCTTGGTGGAAGAGGCGCTGTGGGTGCTGGTGAATCTAGGCGAATTCCGCTTTAATCACTGAGCCTCGCCAACCATCCATCCTATGGAGCCAACTCAACTCATTCTCTGGGCCGTCTGCCTAGGTGTCGCGTGGATCGTCCTGACCAGCCTGACGGGTGCGGATAAATGGCTCAAGTTGCTGTTCGGGAAGAGCAAGCTTAGCGACTTGGAAAGCCGGGTGGAGCGGCTGGAGAAACGCGTGGCCGAAACAGAAAAGCAGCCGGAAGAAAAGGCATCCAAATAGCCCTCGACTTGCCCATGAACCCCACCCACTCCCCCGGCCACTGCCGCCCGCACGAGCACCTCTCCCGCCGCGCGTTGCTCAAGGGCGCGCTCGCCACCACCGCCGGCGCGACGGTCGCGAACTGGGGCGGCATCTTCAACACTCAGGCCGTCGCCGCCGAGGCGGCCAAGCGCGGCAAGCGCTGCATCCTGCTTTGGATGAACGGCGGCGCCAGCCAGTTGGACACCTTTGACATGAAACCGGGACGGCCCACCGGCGGGCCCTTCCGCGAGATCAAGACCAAGCTGCCCGGCTACCGCATGTGCGAGTACCTGCCCAAGATGGCGCAGCAGGTGGACAAGCTGGGCATCATCCGCAGCATGCGCACCCAGTCGCCCGATCATCCCGACGGCATCTACCACATGCACACGTGCTACAAACAGTCCGAGCGCATGCCGCACCCGGAACTGGGCGCGATGGTCGCCAAGTATTTGGGGAAAGCGGACGCCGACCTGCCGAGCTTCGTGCGCATGGGGCCCACCGGCAACGCCGGCGCTGGCTACCTCGGCCCACGGCACGCGCCCTTCGATCTGGGCCGCACGGGCGCGCTGCCCTCCTTCACCAGCCCCTACTTGCCGGCGGCAAACGAATCGCGCCGCAGCGACCTGTGGCGGTTCATGGAAGCGGAGCATCGCAAGGAGCGCGGCGCCGAGCCCTTCGAAAGTCACCGCGTGGCCAAGGAGCGTGCATGGCGGCTGCTGCGCGCCAAGTCGCTCTTTGACACCAGCAAGGATTGGCCCGCGCACGAGGCGCTCTACGGCGCAACCGATTTTGGGCGCGGCTGCTTCCTTGCCCGCAAGCTGGTGGAGGCGGGCGTGCCTTTCGTCGAGGTGGGCCAGGACAACTACGACAGCCACGCCGACAATTTTGTCTGCCACAAGGCCAATCTGCAGGTGCTCGACCCGGCGTGGTCGGGCCTGCTCACCGATCTTGAGCGCACCGGCCAGCTCTCGGACACGCTCGTGGTCTGGATGGGTGAGGTGGGGCGCACGCCGCAGATCAACAACCGCGCCGGCCGCGACCATTTCATCCGCGGCTGGACCATCGTGCTGGCGGGTGGGGGCATCCGCGGCGGTGTGGTGTACGGCGCCACTGACGCCGACGGTCGCGACGTGGCGGAGAAGCCCGTCAGCGAGGGCGACCTCTTTGCCACCATCTACACCGCGCTGGGGGTTGACCCTCGCGCCAAGCACTATGTCGGCACGCGGCCCATCTGGGCCACGCCTGAGGGTTCCAAGCCCATCAAGGAGTTGCTGGCATGAATGCCGACCCGGAAGCGACGCCCAAAGGGCTCTCTCCTAAATTTGAGAAGGCGGTGCTGCTCTGGTCGCTGCCGTGGGATGCCGATTGGATTACCGCCGTGAGCTTCGTGGGGCCGCGCCATGTTGCCGCTGGCAATAACCGAGGCGACATCCTGCTCTGGGCCCTGCCCGAGAAACCCGAACCAGCGCCCGCGCCGGAAGGCAAAGCCCCTCCTGCTGCCGACATGGGCATGCGCCCACTGCACGCCGCAATCGCCCCCGCAAGACAACTGGTTGGTCACACCAATGTCATTGCCAGGCTCGTGTGCGCGGCCGATCGCTGGCTCATTTCCGCCAGCTACGATCACACCTTGCGCTACTGGGATCTACAGGCGCCCACTGGTGCGAACACCCGCGTCGTGCTCAACGCGCGCGCCATTGATGAGATTTCGCGCAACCGCAATTCCGGTCGCAAGGTGCCGGCCCCGAATGAGGCGCAGGTGCTCACGCAGCCTTCCGCCAAGTCCATCGAAGGCCGCGAATGGGTGACCAGCATGGGCTTGAGCCACGACCAATCCGCACTCATCACCGGCGACGACGCGGGGAACGTGACCCTCTACAATCGCACCACCGGCGTGGAATCCCGGCGCTGGCAGGTGAAGGGCTGGGCGCAGGCCGTTGCTCTCGCCCCGGACCAAAAACAGGCATTTGCCTCCGAGCGTTACCCGCTGGTGTTCGACTCAGGCCGGCACACCGGCGCGAAACTTTGGGACGCAACCGCCGGCACGGCGCAGCACGATCTCGCTCCCCAGTTTAAGGGCGTGCAGATTGCCGCCGCGGCGTACTCGGCCGACGGCAAGGTGCTGGCGGTGGGCCGCGGAGGCGAGGCCGATGGCAACAACGGCAAGGTGACCCTGCTGGATCCAGCCGCAGGAAAAACCATTCGCGAGCTGACCCCGGGCCATCAGTACGGCATCACCGATCTTTGCTTTCACCCCGACAAGATTCATCTGGCGACGGCGGGGCGCGACACGCTCGTGCGCCTGTGGAACTTCCAGACGGGCCAGCTCGTGAAGGAACTGGGCAAACCGCGCGGAGGCCAGTTTAAGGATTGGATTTGCGCCATCGCGTTTTCTCCCGACGGCGGGCATCTTGCCGCCGCCGACATGGCAGGCTGGGTGCACCTCTGGCGCCTCAGCGGCTAAAGCCGGATTGAATATTGCCATCATGCGACAGGGCTCGCGCAACAATTTGGCCCGTGGGCTGGCCGCACTGGCCGCGCTGGCCCAAGCCTGCAGCACGCTTCCCCATCCGGCGACAGTCGCCGTGAAGCCGGAGAGCTGGTGGGCTTTCCAAGCGGTGCAGCCGCAGGCAATCCCCGCGATCAAAAACACCGCGTGGGCTCGCAACGAAATTGACCATTTCATTGCTGCGGAGTTGGAGAGCCACGGCATGGCGCCAGCACCCGAAGCCACCCGCCGCCAGTGGCTGCGCCGCGTGAGTTACGACCTCACGGGCTTACCGCCCACTCTTGAGGCGATGGACGCGTTCCTTGCCGATGCGACGGCCGATGCGTTTGAGCGCGTTGCCGACAGGCTGTTGGCCTCGCCACAGTACGGCCAGCGGTGGGCGCGACACTGGCTTGATGCTGTGCGCTACGCCGACTATCACGACGCGGATGCCAAGGCGCGCAATCCCGTGTGCGAACCCGTCGAGGCGTGGCGCTACCGCGACTGGGTGGTTGAGTCGCTCAATCGCGACATGCCCTACCACCAATTCATCACCCACCAGATTGCCGGAGACCTGCTGGATGCACCCGACGGCAAGGCGCCCTACGCCGGCGGGCTGGTCGCCACCACGTTTCTCATCAATGGTGTGTGGGATCGCGGCGACGCGGACAAGGAGAAGATGGTGAGCGACATGGTGGACGACCAGGTGGACACCGTGGGCAAGGTTTTCCTCGCGTTGACGCTGGGCTGCGCCCGCTGCCACGACCACAAGTACGACCCCATCTCGCAGGCCGACTACTACGCGCTGGCCGGTATGTTTTACAGCACGCGCATGCTCAAGGAACTGGGCACCAAGGGCGGCGAAATCACGCTGCAACGCCGCTCGCTCGTGCCCGACGCCATCGTGGAGCAGCGCATCGGCCTTGTCACCCAGCTTGCCGAGGCGAACACCCAGCTCGCCGCGCTGGACAAGGCCCAGCCCAAGCCTGCGCCCGATGATCCCGCGCGCGCCAAGCTTGCGGCGCGGCGCGACCAGTTGCAAAAAGACCTGCCGCCCGAGCCGCCTCTTGCGCTGGCGGTGAGCGAGGGTGGCGTGCCCGGCGGGCTTTTCCCCGGCATTCAGGACGTTCCCATCCACCTGCGCGGAAGCTACACGCGGCTGGGGCGCGTCGTGCCGCGCGCTTTGCCCGTGTTCTTTAAGGGCACCAATCAGGCTCCCATCCGCAGTGGCAGCGGCCGGCGCGAACTGGCCGAGTGGATTGCCTCGCCCACCCATCCCCTCACCGCGCGCGTTGCCGTGAACCGCGTCTGGCAGGGACACTTCGGCGCCGGGCTGGTGGCCACACCCAACAATTTCGGGATCAACTCCAGGGCACCCTCGCACCCGGCGCTGCTCGACTGGCTTGCGGCGCGGTTCGTCGAGGAAGGTTGGTCAGTGAAGGCGCTGCACCGGCGCATCGTGCTCTCGGCCTCCTACCGGCAATCAGCCAACGCGCCCGATGCGCAGGCCAAAGATCCCGACAACCGTTGGCTCGCGCGTTTCCCCGCGCGCCGGCTGGACGCCGAGGCTATTCGCGACACGATGCTGCAGGTCTCCGGCCGGCTCGACACCCAGTTCGGAGGCCCGGCCGACTCGGAGTTGTCCGGCACGCGGCGCTCCTTGTACCTGCAAACCGCGCGCTGGGATCGGGGCAGTTTTTCCACTCTCTTTGACGCCGCCAATCCCGACGCCTGCGCCGAGGCGCGCCCCGTCAGCACGGTGGCGCCGCAGGCGCTCTTTCTGCTCAACAGCAGTTTCATGCGCGATCAATCAGGGCACCTTGCCGCGCGCCTGATGCGCGAGGTGCCCGACACGGCGCCGGATTCTGAAAGCGCGCGCGTGCGTCTCGCCTATCGGCTGCTCTTCCACCGCGCACCCGGCGCGGACGAACTGGCCATCGCCACGCGGCTGGTGCGGGGCGCCCAAGGCCCCGCCGCATGGGCCGACCTGGCGCATGTGCTGCTGTGCAGCAACGAACTCATCTATGGAGAATGACCTGGGCAGGGCTGCGGCGCTCTCACGCCGACAGATGCTTTCCCGCAGCGGCTGCGGGTTCGGGCTGCTCGCACTCTCCGAGTTGCTCGCCTCAGAGACTGTCCGACGCACAACGCATCCTTTTGCGCTTCAATCCCCGCACCACGCGCCCAAGGCCAAGCGCGTCATCTTCCTTTACATGCCCGGCGGGCCTTCGCACGTCGATCTCTTCGACCCCAAGCCGCGCCTCAAGGTGGACAACGGCAAGCCGCTGCCCTTCGACAAACCCAAGCTCGAGCGCACCAAGACTGGCAATCTGATGGCGTCGCCCTGGGCCTTCGCGCGCAAGGGCCGCTCCGGCGTCGAGGTGAGCGAACTGCTGCCGTACCTGAGCTCGCACATGGACGACCTCTGCGTCATCCGCTCCATGCTCGCGGATAACATCAACCACTCCGGCGCGGCGCTGCAGCTCTGTACCGGCGAACAGGCGTTCTCGCGGCCCAGTCTGGGCTCGTGGCTCACCTACGGACTGGGCACGGAAAACCAAAACCTGCCGGCGTTTGTCGTGGTGTCGCCCGCGGCGGTGTTTCAGGGCGCGCAGTTGTGGGCATCGAGCTTCCTGCCCAGCGCCTATCAGGGCACGCTGGTGCGCGATCTCAAAAACCCCATTGCCAATCTGGGCGATGGCGCAACCGACACGGTTCGCCAACGCGCCAAGCTTGACGCGCTGCGCAGTCTCAATGAACTGCACCAGCGCACCCGCGCGCCCGACAGCCAGCTTGATGCGCGCATCGCCTCCTTCGAGCTGGCCTTTCGGATGCAGCGCGAGGCGCCGGAGGCCTTTGACCTCGCGCGCGAAACGGCCGCCACGCACCGGCTCTACGGCACCGACCAGCCCGCGACCGAGCTCTTCGGCCGCCAATGCCTGCTGGCCCGGCGGCTGGTCGAGCGCGGCGTGCGCTTTGTCCATCTCTTTGACGCGCCGGCCAACAACGCGTGGGATCACCACAACGGCATCCACGACGCGCTGCCCAAGCGCTGCCGCGCCGTGGATCAGCCCATTGCCGCGCTCTTGACCGACCTCAAGTCGCGCGGTCTTCTGGAGGACACGCTGGTGCTTTGGGGCGGCGAATTTGGCCGCACCCCCACCGCCGAGGGAAAGAACGGACGCGAGCATCATCCCTTTGGCTTCAGCATGTGGATGGCGGGCGGTGGCATCAGGGGCGGCATGGCCTTTGGCGCCACCGATGAATTTGGCTGGCACGCCACGCAGGACATCGTGCACATCCACGACCTGCACGCCACGATGCTCCACCTCATGGGCCTTGACCACGAGAAGCTCACCTTCCCTCATGCAGGCCGCGACTTCCGTCTCACCGACGTGTCCGGCCGCGTGGTAAAGCAAATCCTCGCCTGAGGGGGGGGCTGCGCCCGGGCCTGCGCCGCAGCAATAAGGGGCTTCGCGCCTATCGCCCACCGCAGGTGCCCAACCCGGACAGACCCCTTATTGCCCCCCCTGCAAGGGGGAGAACATCACCTGCGCGGGATTGAGGGCGGCGAACTTCGACTTGTTGGCGGTGATCTCAAAGGCGCGCGGCACCGATTCAATCCCCTGCAGCCGGTGCGTGATGGTGGGCCCGAGCCGAACGCGGCCCGAGGCGACGAGGCGCACGGTGTGTTCCAGGTGCGTCTGGGTGCTGATGTCGGGGAACACATAGCGCAGGCTGCGCTCGCGCAGGGTGTCCAGATTCAGCTCCATCGGCCCGCCAAACCAGGAGACGCCGACCATGGTGCCGCCGGAACGCGCCGAGTCGATGGCCTGCAGGAGCGTAGCCGAGCCGGCCAACCCCTGCCTGGGGCTGCCACCGGCGCATTCGAACACGACATCGGCGCCGTGGCCGCCGGTGATCTGGCGCAGGGTTTCCACCACGTCGCAGGTGCGCGCGTTGAGCGCGTGGTCAGCACCCAGCTCGCGGGAGACGCGGCAGGATTCCTCGCGGACATCCACCGTGATCACGCGCCCAGCGCCGCAAAGGCGCGCCACCTGAAGGCATTCAAGCCCCATGCTGCCCTGCCCGAAGATGGCAACGGTGTCGCCCACGCGGATTTGCGCAGTCTCGACGGCGGCCACGCTGTCGGAGAGCGACTGCAGGCAGGCTGCGTGGCTGTCGGAGATGGCGTCATCCACCTTCACGAGGGCAAGCGCAGGCAGGATGGCCGTCTCGGCAAAGCATCCGGGCAGATCGAAGCCGATGACGGGGCCTTCACGGCAGAGATGGCTGCGGCCTGCGAGGCAGAGGGGGCACGCTTCGCACGGCAGCTTGGCGCGCGCGGCCACGCGGTCGCCGGGCGCAAACCCGTTCACCCCTTCGCCCACGGCGAGGATGCGCGCGCAGAATTCGTGTCCGAAGAGCTGCAGGGGTGCGGAGGTTTCCAGCCGCCGCTTGATGCGCTCGTACGCCAGCGTGGGGATGCCGCAGGCCAGTTGCGCCTCGGTGACGCTGGGCTGCACGCAAAGGGGCTTCACCAGCACGTGGCGCGCGCGCAGCTCGGGCGCGGGCACCTCGTCCAGCCGCATGTCGTTAAATCCGTAAAATCGCCAGGCCTTCATCGGGGAACCTTGGTGAACTTCTGCAGACTGTGACAATGGGGCGGAACCAGTCCGCGGTTGCCGCCCGCCGACATCACCACCTCGGCCACGTACATGTCGCCGTGGGAATCGCTGCAGAGATCATGCGGCGCGAAGAAGTCGCCGGGCGCGGTGGGATGGTCGCCACCGCCCCAACGGTGAAGCAACGTGCCTGACGCACTAAAGAGGCTCACGCGACCGCCCGTGGCGTCGGGAGAGGGCGCCTGCGTCCCCGGCCACATGCCTGCGCGATAGCCCAGCTCGGCGACCCAGATTTGTCCATCGCCATCAAAGTGCACCTGACACGGACGCGCGTGGTCGCTCCATTCTTCCAAGAACGCGCCATCTTGCGAAAAGAACTGGAGGCGCCCGTTCTCGCGGTCGGCCACACACACTCTTCCCTGCGGGCACAGCGCAATGCCGTGCGGCACACGAAACTGCCCCGCGCCCGCGCCGGGTTCGCCCCACGAATGCAGCAGGCGCCCGTCGGCGGCGAAGCGGTGGATGCGCGCGTTGCCGTAGCCGTCCGCAATGAACACGTCGCCGTTGGGAGCCAACGCAACATTGGTGGGAAAATGAAACGGCGGGCCTGGGTGCTGGATGGTGCGAAAGTCGATGCTCGTGGCGCCGGTGTCCGATGGGCGGCCGGGCGTGCCCAGCGTCAGGAGCAGTTCGCCCTTGGGCGAAAACTTCCGCACCGTGTGCCCGAGGTCGTCCACGCACCACACGCTGTCATCCGCCGCGATGGTGATGCCGTGCGCCCGCATGAACAGCCCCTCGCCCCAAGAGTCCGCGAAGCTGCCATCGCGATTGAAGATCATGAGTGGATGCGGGCCGCGGTTAAACACCAACACGCGGTCGCGCGAATCGGTGGCGACACCGGCAACCTCCGTCCAGCCCCAGCCCGGGGGCACCTGGGCCCAGTGTTCGTCGGCGGCCCACGCGGCGCGCGGCGCCGGGGGAGAGGCGGGGCGCTGCGTCACGGCGCCACCCGTTGCGGGTGGAATCCGCGGGCGTTGACGCCGATGCGGTAGAGTCCCTTGTCGATGGTGATGTAGAGCGAGTGCGCGTCCTCGCCGACGCCAAACTCAACATTGCTGGGGATGCCCTTCCAGTCTTCGATGCCGCCCGTCTGGTTCGCCGGCCCGGTGGGGATGAACGCGATTTCCTTGCCCTGGGGACTCATGACCAGAATGCCCGGGCGCTTCAAGCTGCGTGCGGCGAGGTACACGTTGCCCTCGGTGTCCAGGCACAACCCGTCGCAACTGTTCTCTTTGCCAAAATCCAGCAGGGTCTTTCGCTTGCCCACGACGAGGCCCGCCGCATCCAATGAGAACGCGTACACCTTCATCGCGCCGCGCACGGGTTCGGGCTGGCTCGGATCGAGCCGCACGCCGCCGCTGTTGTGGTCGACCACATACATCGTCCGCTGATCGGGACTGAGCTGCACGCCGTTGGGCTTCTCCACCTCGTGGGTGATTTCGATGACCGTGCCGTTCTGCTCGATGCGGTACACCGCCTCATGCGCAAGCTCGCGCGGTTCGGAGCCGATGTACTTGGGGTCGGTGAAATAGATGCGGCCCTTCAAGTCAATGCACAGATCGTTGGGCGCGTTAAAACGCTTGCCTTGAAACCGGTCGGCCACCGTCACGCTTTGCCCGGTCTTCACATCCCACCGTCGCACACTGCGCGTGCCCCCATCGGCGCCGTCGCACGAGTAGAGCCGACCCTGCCGGTCGAAGAACAAGCCGTTGGACTTGCCCGAGTCGTCAGTGAACACGCTTGTCTTTCCCGACTTGGGATCGTAGCGAAGGATCATGCCGTGGTCGGTCCCAAAGGGCAGGTCGGTGAAATAAATGCTGCCGTCAGGCGCCACCGCGGGGCCTTCGGTGAGGCCGCTGTTGAGTTTCACCTGCCGCGTGTGCAACAACTCCAGACGGGCTCCCGCAGGAACGATCGGGCTGGCACACGCCGCGCCCAGCGACACGGCCGCCACCAATAGAAGGGATGGGGGAATCTTCATGTGTGGGAAAAATCCTACCGCACGCTCTGGCCCTTTGCACAGCCCCAAACTGGCGAGCCTGCGACTCTAGCGCGCCAGTCGGCTCACCGGCGTGGTGCGAAAGAATACGCCGCTGCCGCCCGCCTGGCTGGCGTCGGTGTCGTAAAACACCGTGCCCAGCGTCTTGTCGTCCAGCTGCACCGTGCGCGGACAGGCCCTGCCGCCAATGGCGCGGCCGGGATTGTGGAACTGCACCGGGTGCTCCATGTCCCAGCTTTGGCCATCGTCGCGGGAGACGATGAACTGGATTTTCTCGCCGCCCACGCCCGGTCCCACGATTTGCGAGGCCACAAGCCATCCGTTGCGCAGTGCCGTCATCTCATGGCGCCAGCCCTGCGAGGAGACATCCGGGAAGGGCGCAACCTTTTGCCACGATTTGCCGCCGTCGGTGGAGCGCAGGCCCTTGCCGCTCACGAGCGTGCCCTTGGCCGTGCGGACGATGGGAACCAGCTCGTGACTTGGCCCGTCGCCCGAGGCGCGCTCCGCGCCCGACTCCGGGTTGTACAGCACCGTGCGATCCATGAGGGGCATGAGCCATGACTGCGGCGAGAGCTCCACGAAGGGATGGCGGATGACGCTCTCGATCTTCGGATCCGGGTTCTTCGCAAGCGCCTTGGCCGGCGACCAGCTTGCCCCCTCATCCTCGCTGAAGGAAATGGCCACGTGTCGCGACTTGAGTTTCTCGCCCGGACTGAACCACACGTTCCACGCATGTACAAGACGGCCATCGGCAAGCGTGGTGAGCGATCCGGGATAGACCTGCTGCGCCGCCGAGGGCGCAAACACCACGGGCTTGGACCAGGTCTTGCCTCCATCGGTGGAGCGCGAGAGAAGGTGCGGCTTGTATTCGCTGCGGCAATACGCAGCCACCAGCGTGCCGCGCGGGGTGATGGCCAGCGATGGATGGATGTGCCCGCTCACACCGCTATCAATGCGCGCCGTCCACTCCGCTGCGGGTTCGGCACCGGTGAGTGTGAAAATCAGCGCAGGGAGGATGGGAATGAAGCGAAGGAGGAGGCGGTGCATGATGTTCCTCTGACAGAAGCGGCCGGGCCGTCAAGAATCTAAATGGCTGGCGATGGATGCGCGCGGCTGTTATGAATCGCACCCGCGCGCGTGTGGCGGAATGGCAGACGCGCCAGACTTAGGATCTGGTCCTGAAAGGGGTGTGGGTTCAAGTCCCACCTCGCGCACCAACTTCCTAATTTACAGCCGCGCGAGCCGCGTGTAGATTCCTCCCCATGAAGCCCAACCTCATTGCGCTCGCCTGCCTTGTCAGCTTCGCCGCGTCGATGCCCCTCGGAGGCGCCCCAGCCGTGAGTGTGGCCATGTTGCCGGTGCAGCAAGGCAATGCCACTGGTTTCCAGTTGTTGCAGGCGGCGCAGGTGGGCCTCACTCCAAAGGCGAAGTACACCAAGCCGAAGGGCCCGGAGAAGGACACCGGCAACTCTGGCTTGGCGGCGGGGGATGTGGATGGCGACGGTTTGCCTGACCTTTTTGTGTGCGGCATGGAATCGGCCAATGCGCTCTACCGCAACAAGGGCAACTGGCAGTTTGAGGACATCACCGAGGCCGCCGGCGTGGCCTTAAAAGGCTGGCGCCTGAGCGGCGCGGTGTTTGCCGATGTGGACGGCGACAGGGACTTGGATCTCATCACCGTGTCGCTGCGGGACGGCCGGAGCTGGATGTTTCTCAATGATGGCAAAGGGCGCTTCACCGAGAACCCCAATGTGGCTTGGCAGAATTTCCCCGGAGGAGGCAACACCACTGCCACGCTGGCCGACGTGGACGGCGATGGCGATTTGGACATGTTCACCTCCGGCTTTCGCCGCGTGTTTGTGGAAGAAGAGCTGACCCCCCAAGGCATGGCCCAGCTGCGCGAGGAAGGCATGCGCGAGCTGACGGCGCTGCGCCCGGCGTCGGCGCGCTTCCACAAATACTTCACCGTGCTGCCCACCACCAGCGGCGGCAAGATGCGGCTGGAAGCGCGCACGCACGGCATGGCCAGCGTGCTCTATCTCAACGAGGGGCAGGGCCGGTTCCGGCCGGTGTCTGACGCCGATATGCGCTTCTCCGATTCGGAAGGACGGCCGATGCCGATGCCCAAGGATTATAGCCACGAGGCGGTCTTTCGCGACGCCGATGGCGACGGCGATCCCGACCTTTACGTGTGCAGCGATTTCTGGACGGAGGACCGGTTCTGGATCAATGACGGCCATGGCCACTTTCGCCTGAACCACCCGCTGGCACTGCGCCGGACCGCGCAGTTCTCCATGGGGGTGGACTTTGCCGACATCAACCGCGACGGCCTGATGGACTTCATCGTGGTGGACATGCTCAGCCGCTCCCATAAACGGCGCAAAACGCAGATGGGTGTCATGCAGCCCACCCCCATCAACATCGGCGACATCGAAACCCGCATGCAGATCATGCAGAACACGCTCTTCCTCAACCGGGGTGATGGCACCTACGCGGAGATTGCGCAGCTGGCCGGCGTGCGCGCCAGCGAGTGGTCGTGGGGCGCCCTCTTCCTCGATGTGGATCTGGACGGCTTTGAGGATCTGCTCGTCTCCACCGGCATGAACCGCGACTTCATGGACTCGGACATGAACCAGAAGAGCAAACGGGACGGCAGTCGAAACTCCCTCGACACGCTGCTCAGCAGCCGCTCGCTCTACCCCCGGCTGGCCACGGCCAATGTCGCCTACCGCAACAAGGGCAATCTGGAATTTGAAGATGTGAGCGAGAAGTGGGGATTTGGCATCGAGACCATCTCCGGCGGCATGGCGCTGGCCGACTTCGATGGCGATGGCGACATGGATCTCATCATCAACAATTTTGACGCGCCTCTGGAGGTGTACCGCAACAACACCGCCGCCGCGCGTGTCGCCGTGAGGCTGCACGGCCGTGGGGGCAACTCCGAGGGCATCGGCGCCAAGGTGCGGCTCATGGGCGGCCCGGTGGAGCAGAGCACGGAGCTTCACTGCGGCGGCGGCTACGCGTCGGGCAGCGAAGTGAAGGCCGTCTTTGCCGCAGGCGGTGGTGCGGGCCCGTTGCGGTTGGAGGTGCTCTGGCGCGATGGCCGCAAAACCGTCGTTGAGGATGTTCGCCCCAACCACGCCTACACCATCGAGGAGCGCGACACCCAGCCGCACCGCCCCGCGCTTCGCAAGGCCGACCGTGTGCTCTTTACCGACGTGACGGCCATGCTGGGCGATCATGTCCACGGCGAAACGCCCTACGAGGATTTGGATCGCCAGGTTCTTCTGCCCAATCGCCTGAGCCAGCTTGGGCCGGGTTTGGCGTGGGTGGATATGGATCTGGATGGCCGCGAGGATTTGGTGGTTGCCTCCGGCACCGGCGGCCGCCTCTCTGTTCTGCTCAATCCGGGAGAAGGCCCCTTCAAGCAGGTTCAGGGTCCGCAGACATCCGACGACCAAACCACAGTGCTGGGTTGGCAGCCCCAAAGCGGCAAGATGGGCCTGCTCGTCGGCAACTCCAACTTTGAGACCACCGCAAATCCCGTCAGCATTCCCAGCGTCGTCCTGTACAAGTCGGGCGCCCAATCGCAACTGAGCCAGGATCAGACGCTGCCGGGCAACCTGTCGATGAGCGGCCCCATGGCGCTGGCCGACGTGGATGGCGATGGCGATCTGGATCTCTTCGTGGGCGGGCGCACCATCCCCGCCCGCTACCCCGAACCTGCCGACTCCCACCTCTACCTCAGCCACAACGGCACCTTCACGCTGGACGCTCGCAACAAGGAGGCCTTCGCCAAGCTGGGGCTGGTCAGCGGCGCCGTGTTTGGCGATCTCGATCAGGATGGCGACGCCGATCTGGTGCTGGCCTGCGAGTGGGCGCCCGTGCGCGTCTTTCGCAACGATGCCGGCAAGTTCAGCGACGCCACCAAGGCTCTGGGACTGGCCCATCTCACCGGCTGGTGGAACAGCGTGGCGCTGGGTGATCTCGACGGCGACGGCCGCCTCGACATCGTCGCGGGCAACTGGGGCCACAACAGCAAGTATCAGCAGTCCCTCTCGCCCCAACACCCGCTGCAGCTCATCTACTCGGACTTCGACAACAATGGCGTGCTGGACATTCTCGAGGCGCACATGGATCACATCACCCACAAGCTGGTTCCCGAACGTGGGCGCTCGTGCAGCTCCCGCGCCATGCCCTTTCTGGGCGAGCGCAATCCCAGCTATGACGTGTGGGGATCGGGCGATATCGAGTCGCTCTACGGCGAATGCCTTCTCAAGGGCACTAAGCTGGAGGCCGCCACGCTCACCCACGCAGTCTTCCTGAACCGAGGTGGTTCGTTTCAGGCGCTGCCCCTGCCGCAGCTCGCACAGCTCGCTCCCGTGATGGGACTCAACGTGGCCGACTTTGACGGCGACGGGCGCGAGGACGTGTTTGTGGGGCAGAACTTCTTTGCCTCGCAGGTCGAAACGCCGCGCAGTGACGGCGGGCAAAGCCTGCTGCTGCGCGGCGATGGCAAGGGCGGGTTTGAGGTGTTGCCGGGCCATCTGGCGGGCGTCCACGCGTGGGGCGATGACGCCGCTTCCCCAGCACCTCGCGTGGCCAGTGGCATTCGAGTGTGGGGCGACGTGCGCGGGTCGGCCACTTGCGACTATGACCGCGACGGCCGGGTGGATCTGGCCGTGGGACAGAATGGTGCCAACACCCTGCTCTTCCGCAACACGGGCGGCCAACCCGGACTGCGCGTGCGGCTGAGCGCAGGCGAAGGCAACCCCACGGGCGTTGGCGCGGTGGTGCGCCTCAAGTTTGGCGAGAGCAGCGGCCCGGCGCGCATCGTCACGGCCGGTTCCGGATACTGGTCGCAGGATGCGGCCGTGCAGGTGCTGGCCACGCCGCGCCCGCCCACCCAGCTGGAAGTGCGCTGGCCCGGAGGAAAGACGACCACCCACGCCGTGCCCTCCAACGCTGATGAAATCTCCGTGACGCCCGAGGGCATCGTCGCCCCCAAAGCCAAGTAGGAAGAAAGAAGTGGAAGGTTGAGAGGGCCGCGCTAGTTGCGGGGTGCCACCGGAGCCTTGCCGAAGGCTGAGCCTGATCCCGTGGATTTGCCATCCGGGCCCCATGCCTGATAGCGTTTCATCACGCCCGCCTCATACTCAAATTCGAACTGCGGCTTGCCGTCGGGATACCATTCCACCCACAGCCCGTGCGGCAATCCCTCCCGCACGTTCATCTCCTCGCGGCGACGGCCGTCGGCAAAATAGCCCACCACGCGGCCGGTGTGCGGATGCGACTGGCCCTTCACCCACAGCCTCGCATCCGGTGCGAAGGCGGGTGCGGGCTTGCCTTCGGCCGTGCGAAACTCGACCTTGTCAAACGACACCTCCACCACGGACACCGCAGGCGCACCGACAGTCGCCGTTCCCTGCGTCGCTGGCTTGGGAGTTTCCCCGGTGTTGCCCGAGGCCACCGCCGGGGGAACCTCGCCGGCAGCCTTGGGCGAACCATCGGCGTTCCAGTCCGGCAGCAGGCGTTGTTTGCCGTCGGCCAGATACTCCTTCATTTTAACGAGCGTGCCGTTGCGATAGCTGACCTCCTTTTGCAGCGCACCATCGGGGAAGTATTGGCGGCCGCCACCTTCGGGTCTGCCAAATTGAAAGGAGAGCTCGATGGCCTTCTGGCCGTTCTCGTGCCATTGCAGATTGCTTCCGTGGCGCACGCCGTCCATCACGGAGATCTCTGCGGCCTTCTGGCCTTGGGCATGTTTGCTCTGCACCACGCCCGAAAAAAGCACGCCTTGCACGTACCAGCGCCCATCACCCCGCGCCTCGACTTCGCTTAAGTCCACCGCGCCCTGCGTCGGCGCCTTGGACTTCGACTTGGCGGACTTGCGCGTGGGTGATTTCTTAAAAACGGAACACGCGCCAAAGTGCATCACCATCCCCAGTGCCAACAAGAGGCACCATGGCTGCGCCACAGATCGCCACCACGGGTTCATTGGCGCAAGAGACGCGCAAATGCCCGCGTGTGTTTCGTGGGAATTGGCGTCCCTGGCATCCCCCCTCCCCTCCATGCAGCATCCTAGGCCGAAAACCCGCGCGAAGGCAAGGCGTGGCTCCTCCATGAAGGTCAACGGCGCTTCTTGGGTGAGCCATCAAACTCCCATTCGCGCAACTCGACCTGACCGCCTTGCGCGTCCCATTCCTGATGGCGCACCCGCTTTCCCTCGGCATGCTCGCCCTTGGAACTGACCACGCCATTGCGGTGCCATGTCTGGTACGGGCCGTGCAGCGCGCCATTGCGATAGCCCGTCTGTTGGATGCGCCCAAAGATGTTGTCCACCACCATGCCGGTGAAGGGCTTCTTCTCCAGCACCACATACCAGCGTTCGTCGTTGCGCTTTTCCAGCATCGCCACCACCTCGCCATTGGCCCGCACTTCGCGACCCGCAATGACGCGTTCAGGAACCGGAGGCGTCTTCTTGGGTTCATCCGCCCCGAGCAGCGCCGGGCACAATGTGAAGAGCAGCAGCATTCTCATGACTCCCAGTCTAGGCTTGGGGGCTGCGCCCAGCAACCACTGCGTGGAGCAATTGCATTGAGCGATGGGCGCAGCGCCTGCGGCGGGCAATAGGGCGAATGATTGCTGTGCGCACACCCCCTGCAAGGGGTGGCCGCACCGCAGGTGCCGCAGCCCCTCCTGCGGAGGGCAATACGGCTTCGCCGGTGGGTTCACCCCCCATTGCAGGTGCCGCAGCCCCTACCCCATGGGAATCAGTGCTCACCCCATGGGAAACAGTGCTTGCCCCTGCGGGGCGGCAACCTATTGCACGGGAAACAGTGCTCACCCCATGGGAATCAGTGCTCACCCCATAGGAAACAGTGCTTGCCCCTGCGGGGCGGCAACCTATTGCACGGGAATCGGTGCTCACCCCATAGGAAACAGTGCTTGCCCCTGCGGGGCGGCAACCTATTGCACGGGAATCAGTGCTCACCCCATAGGAAACAGTGCTTGCCCCTGCGGGGCGGCAACCTATTGCACGGGAATCGGTGCTTGCCCCATGGGAAACAGTGCTTGCCCCGGCGCAGCCGGTATTGCTGACCGCCGGTCGCCGTGCGCAGCACCGCAGGCGCAATCGGAAGTTGTGTGGGCTTGGTGCCAATCCTATAAGTCTGCGCGTGGAGCCTCCCGAGCTGGCCCTGCTGCAGCAGGGCGATCGCGCCGCGTGGAATCAGGCCTTCCGTTGGTTGTATCCAACGGCATTGGCTGTCGCCACGCACAAGCTCTTGCCCATTCATCCGGAGGACATCGAGGACATTGCCGTTGTCACGCTCGAAGCCATCGTGGACAAGGCCGCCACGGTGCAGGATGTGCAGGAGCTGCGAAAGCTCACGGCCGCCATCGCGCACAACAAGGCGGTGGACTTGATTCGCAAGCTGCCCATGCCCGTCACGCCGCCCCATCAGGACGAGGACGAGCCCTTTGATCCTCCCGACCCTGCGCAGCCCTTGGACACCCTCAATCACCACGAGCTGGTGCGTCTGCTGGAGCTGTGCATGGCTGAACTCAAGGAGCCCTGCCGCAAGCTGCTCAAGGCGGCGTTTCTCGAAGGGCAGAAGCAACGGGAAATTGCCGAGGCCATGAGCCTGCCGATGGGCACGGTGGGGGTTACCATTTCCCGCTGTCTTAAGAAAATGGCCGACATCGCCAAGCGATCGGGGGTGCACGAGGAGATGCGCCTGTTTCTGGGCTGAACGCCGGAGACTTGTAAGAAAGACCCTGAACCGTACGATGAAATACCGGAAGACCCGGCACACGCGACCATGACTCACAAAGAACAACCCCTGGACGCCCTTGTGGGAGTGCTCGCCGCCATCGTGCGGAGGCTGGAGGCCCCGGGGATGAACACCGCCGACCGCGAGCAGATCGAGCGCGACCTGGCCGCCGTGGACACACAACTGGCCGCCCGCGAGCAGCGCGTCAATGCCGGGGGCTGCACCGCTCCGATGGCCTGCCCCATCACGGGCGAGCCGATGCAGTCTTTCCGACTGCTGAGCGCCGATGTTGCCGTGAGCGACGCCGGGCTTTGGTTTGGGCCCGGACACCTTCAGAGCCTGCTTGCGACCTACAGAATCAGCACCGAGCCGCACGCCGACCAGCCCACCAGTCTTGAACAGCTGGTGCTGGAGATCGAACAGCAGGAGCGCCGCGCGCATACCTTGGCTGGCCTGCGTCGCCTCCGCCGCCAAGTGGAGCAGGCGCGCGCGCGGCTCTCCTCGCCGGGAGAATCGCACCCGGCGGATGTGGAGATGGCCGGTGTCGCGCGTGAGATTGAACGCATCAAGTCGCAGATCATAAAGTCGGGCGAACCGGTGATGGCCGCCACGCCGCCCAACATCACCCCGCGCGCGGGCGCGCTGGTTTCGCTGGTGCGCGAGGGCGAGAAGCCCTGCTACCTCTTTGCCCACACCGGCAGCAAGGCGTGGATGGGCCGCAGCACCCAATGCCAGATTCGCGTGGACGACCCGCGCGTGAGCCGCATGCACTGCGTCATCGTCGCCGCCGGCCCCAACTGGTATCTCGCCGATCTGGATTCGCGCAACGGCACCTGGGTGAACGGCCGTCGCATCGCCGGCCCCACGCGGCTGGCCCACTCCGACACCATCTGTCTGGGCGGCGCGGCCACGATGGTGTTCAGCATCATCTCCATCGCGGTCAACGAGCAGTCATTCTACAACCTGGCGTTCCGCCAACTCACCGGTCAGGCCACGGTGGAAGATCGGGAGGAACTTCGCGATCTCATCACCGGAAAGGGCGAGCTGCGGTCGGAGTTTGACCTGCTGCAGCACGGCGCGGTGGTCGCGCGCGAAGCCCTGCCGCTGATGGAGGCCTTGGGCGCGACGACGGGCACGCTCCCCGCGGCGGCGCAATCGCGGCTCGACGCGAAGGTCAAGGCCACCTTCCGCGTTTCGCGTGGAGAGGTGGCGCGCGCGGCGCAATCCGGGCTTGGAGGCGAATCCAAGTCGCCGCGCAGCGCAGGCGCGCTCACCGCCCTGCGCGTCGGATCGGGCATTGAACTTCGGGTTGATCTCCATCCGGGAAGCCACCGTGGCGGCGTGTGGGTGCGCAAGGAGGATCTGGCCCGGCTGCTCAATGAACGGCATCCGGAGGAGCTTCTGGCGCAGGCGCTGGGCGGCGCGTAAGCCGCCTCTTCGGGCTCAACGCTCCGCCGGCGCGTTGGAGAGTTCGCGCCAGGTGAAAAGCGCGGCACCGGCGACCAGGAACAGCACCGTCGCCACACCCAGGCAGAGAATCGACAGCCCCCAGCCCTCGGTTGAGAGGCGGTTGTCAAACACCGCATTCAGCCCCTCGTGCTGCACCAATAGCGTGCGCAGATGGTGCGAGAGCGAGAGCGCCTTGAGATTGGTGGGGATGTTCGCGATGCCCACCTCCACCACCAGCCCGTACACCAACCCCAGCACGATGTAACGCGCGTGCAGCATGCCCAGCATCGCCGAGAGCGCGCCCCACGCCATGAGCCCCAAGAACTGGCAGATGAGGAACACCGGCAGGAATCCCGCCACCGAAAGACCCACTCCCGCCCCCACGGCGAAGAGCAGCAGTGTCTGTAGCAGAAACACCAACTGCAGCCACGCGATGTGGCCGAAGTAAAACAGCAGGAACATCTCCGAGCGTTTCAGCGGACGGGTGGTGAAGAAGCAGAGCGTGTTGGCGGCCGCCTCCTCGCGGATCATCGCGCCGCAAAGGGTGAGGCAGCCCAGCGGCATCAGCATGAGGAAGTAGAACACCACGACCCAGCCATAAAACGCCCTGACGTCATTCGCCTTTGCCAGCACCAGCAAGGTGATGAGCGTGAACGACACCATCGCCAGGGCGTGCATCAGCAGCCGGCGCCACACGAGCTGGCGCCGCCACAAGAGCCGCCACAATCCGCGAAAGGCGGCGAAGAGGTCTGGCGTGTCCGGCATCGCGGCCGGCTTGGGCGCGGAGTTCATCGGGTGATGCGGTTAAAGATGTCCTGCAAGGAGCGGTCCTGGCTGCGCAGCTCGTAGAGGGCAATCCCGTGCGCCGCCAGCAGCTCGGGAAGCTGGTCGTGGAAAGCCTGCGGGTCTCCCAGGTGCACGGCCGTCAGTCCGTCGGCCTCCATCTCAAAGCCCTCGAGCAGGCCGGCGGCAAAGAGCACCTGCACCAGCCGCCGCGGCGCGTCGCTGCGAAGATAGTAGCGGGTGGGTTGCGAGTCGGCCCCGGCCGCCTTGCCCGCCAGCGCGTGCGGCAACTGCGCGCGCAGATCGGCCTGGCTGCCGCTGGCCATCACGCGGCCCCAGTTGAGGATGACCACGTGCGGGCAGAGCGACTCCAGCTCGGGCAGAATGTGGCTGGAGATGAGGATGCTCACCCCCTCGGCCGCCAGCTGTTGGAGGATGAGCTGCATCTCCTGACGGCCCATGGGATCCAGCCCGTTCATGGGCTCGTCGAGCACCAGGAGCTGCGGGGTATGCAGCAGCGCCTGAGCCAGCTTGACGCGCTGGCGCATGCCCTTGGAATACTGGCCTAGGGTTTTGTGCCAGTGCTCCTCGGCCAGCTTGACGCGGTGCAACAGGTCGCGACATCGCCCTCCCACGTCGGCCGAGGCGATGCCCGAGATGAGGCCCAGCGATTCCAGCCACAGCAGAGGGGTCAGCTCGTCGGGCAAGGCCTCATCCTCGGGACAGTAGCCGATGCGACGCAGCAGCGAAGGGTTGTTCCATGGCAGCTGGCCCAACACGCGCAATTCGCCGGAACTGGGGCGAAGCTGGCCGGTGATGATCTTGATGAGGGTGCTCTTGCCCGCGCCGTTGGGGCCGACCAATCCCGTCAGTCCCGGCGGGATGCGCACCGTGATGTTGTTAAGGCCCATCACAATGCCGTACCAGCGGCTCAAGTCCAGCGCAGTGATGATGGCTTCGGGCGCGCTCATGATTTGCGGAAGCGAACCCACACGATAAGGGCCGAAACCCCTGCCATCATCACGAGGCCGGTCAGGGCGCCATTCCAGCGCGAGGCGCGCAGCCGGGACACCTCGGCACGCACCTGGTTCTGGAGCGCCTGCTCCTCGCGCTCGCGCCGTTGCTGGGCGGCCGCAGCCTCGCCCGGTTCGTCTCCATGATCGTGAGGCATGGCCTCGCGTGGACTGCGCAAGCGCCGGCGCACATGGCGTTCAATCTCGTAACCTTCCAGATCTTGAATCCGGGTGAAGGGCATCAACCCCTCCGAAAGCGGGCGGGTGCCATCGGGCGACTTGAACTCGCGCAGGCGCTGGAGTTTCTCCGTGGGATCAAAGGCGCGCCGCTGCACCTGCGAGAGGTTGTATCGGAAACTCAAGTGCCGCAGCCAGCCCGCGCCTTCGTTGTGGGAATCCACCGAGCCCAAACCCTCCAGCCCCCAGCCCAGCAGCCACACGCAAAGCCATGTGGTCGTGACGGCCTTTTCCTTGGCGGACACCGAGGAAAGGCCCAAAGCCAGGATGGTCAGGAACACGATGGAGAACCCCACAAATACCAGCAGCGAACCCAGTGCGCCCCGGGTGTGCCAGAAAAAAGTCCATGTGGGCGCCATCAGGTTTGATGCGAACCACGCCACGACAAGCGGCCCCAGCCATGTCAGCGCCATCAGCCCCAACAGCGCACCCGCCTTGCCCATCAGGTAATCCCACTTGCTCACCGCCTTGGCCTGATAGATGACGATGGCCCGGGTGGCCAGATCGCGGGAGATCACGCGCGGAATGGCCATGGTGAGCACGAGCAGGGTCGGCCAGAAGAGCGCGAAGGAATAGAACCCAAAGAGCAATGCCCAGGGCACGCCGGCCACGAGCTCCGGGTCTTGTTTAAGCCAGCCTTCGAGCATCCCGATGAGCAGCAGCGTGGAGGGGTTTTCCTGCCCCAACCATTCGGCCAAGGCACTCTTGCTGTCCACAAACTGGCTGAGGATGAACAGCAGCGCCACCATGCCCAGGCAGGCCGTCCAGCAGCCAAACACCGTGCGCTTGATCCACGGCGCGGCCAGCCATGCCTCCAGCGTGGTCTGTGCGATGACGCGGCGGCGCGCCCAGATGCCCTGATGCTCTCCCAGCCAGTGCCGGTAGGGTTGTTCGATGAGCGTCATACGGTCATACGGCCTCGGAGAGTGCCTGCAGGAAGACCTCTTCGAGGGCGTTGGGGCTGGGGATGATTTCCAGAGGACGCACTTGGTGGCGGCGGAAGAGCCCGAGCAGCGGCGTCAGATCCGCGCCACCATGCTCCACGCGCACATGGCCGTTGGAGAGCACCTCGGCGCGCATGCCCTGCGTCTCCAAGAGCTCCTTGAGCGCCGCCTGCCCGCTCATCACCACCACCTCGGCCACGCCCACGCGCCGGCTCTTGAGGTTTTGCAGCGTGTCATGCACCAGCAGCCGGCCGCGCGCGATGATGAGGATCTGATCGCAGATGCGGTCCACGTCATGCAGCAGGTGCGAGGAGAGCACCACCGTCATGCCGTGGCGCACCCAGAGGCTCTGCACCAGCTCGAGAATCTGCTCGCGCCCGGCGGGGTCGAGCCCGTTGGTGGGCTCGTCCAGAAAGACAATCTCCGGATCATGCACGATGGCCTGCGCGAGCTTGATGCGCTGCTTCATGCCTGTGGAATAGGTGTCCACGGCCCGGTAGCGCTCCTGTCCCATGCCGACAAAATCGAGCATCTCGTGGGCGCGCTGGCGCGCGTCGTAATACGGCAGGCCGTTCAACTGGGCGCAGTAGGTGACGTACTCGCAGCCGAGCATGCCCGGGATGTGGCAGTCCTGTTCGGGCGCGTAGCCCACGCGCTTGCGGATCTCGCGCCCCTCGCGCGTCACGTCGCGTCCCAGCAACGCAGCCCTGCCGCCGTCCAGTGGCTGAAGTTGCAGCAGGCACTTGATGAAGGTGGTCTTGCCCGCGCCGTTGGGCCCCAGCAGCCCGATGGCGCCAGGGGGCACTCGCACGCTCACCTGATCCAGCGCGCGTTGCGTCCCGTAAAGCTTGGTGATGGCCTCTGATTCGATGACCGGTTGGGACACGGGGCGGATGGTGCGCGGCGAGGCTGGGCCAAGTCAAATCAACTCGCGGAGGGGCTCGCCGTGTTCCACGATGTACCGAGGGCGCCCACGATGATCCGGATAGGTGGCATCCAGCGGGATGCCAAAATGGTAGAAAAGAGTCGCGGCGATGTCGCCCGGGGTGACGGGGCGATCGTGAATCTGGCCGCCATCCCGATCGGTCGATCCAATCACCTGACCGTGCCGGAAGCGCCCCCCTGCCATCGTCATCGACATCACCTGCGCCCAGTGATTGCGGCCGTCGGGACTGCCCTGGGTGCCCATCTCTGGCGACCGCCCAAATTCGCCCATGGCGATCACCAGCACGTCCCGAAGCAAGCCGCGCTCCTCCAGATCGAGCACCAGAGTGGTGAAGAGATGGTCGAAGACCGGGAGCAGGGGCTTGAGCCCGCTCACAATGCCACCGTAGGGCGGAAACTTGTCGCCGTGCGTGTCCCACGTGCCGCTTGCGGAGTGGTTGCTTAAATCCAGCGTGACAAAGCTCACCCCCGCCTCCACCAGCCGGCGCGCCAGCAACGCCTTCTGCGCCCACGGATGGGGGCCGTAACGGTCCCGCACCGCCTGCGGTTCCATGGAAAGATCAAACGCGCCCTGCGCGCGCCCGCCGGCCACGAGGTCAAAGGCGCGCTGGCCAAAGCCATCCATCGCATCCACCACGCCGGCGCGATCCAGCCCGGCGCGCAGCTGGTCCATCTGCTGTGAGAGAGTGCGCCGGCCGCGCGCGCGGTCCAGCGTCAGTCCCTCGGGAAGCTGGAAGAGCTTCGCGGCATCGTCGCCCACCATCGGCTCGTGGGCATCGCCCAGCCAGCCCGACCATGCGAAGTGCGTGCGGTCGCGCACATTGAGCGCCACGGCAGGCGGCATGGCCGGATGCCCCGCGCCGTGCCACTTGCCCACCATGGCCGCCAGCGCCGGATAATGGCGCGCTTCCGGATTGATGCGCGGCTCGGCGGCGCGCACGCCCGTCTGCATCACGGTGTTGGGCTGATGATTGCTTTCACGGCAGTCGACCGACCGGATGAGGGTGAGCTTGTCAGTCAGCCGCGCGTACTTGGGCAGATGCTCGCAGATGACGATCCCCGGATGCGTGGTGGGGATGACACCAAAGGGGCCGCGGTTGTTCTCGGGCTGGTCGGGCTTGGGGTCGAGCGTGTCGATGTGGCTGGGCCCGCCGGCCATCCACAGCAGAATGACGGCGCGGTTGCCGTCCATGGGGCGGCCTGCTTTCAACGCCGCTTCGCGCGCGCGCAGCAGGCCCGGCAGGCTCAAACCCGCCATTCCCGCGAGGCTGGCCTTGAGCATGCCCCGCCGGCTGGTCAGCGTCAGCCCTTCCCGCAGGCGCGGGTTCAACGCGGCGAAGGCGTGAGACCCTTGGCTCATGCTGGGCGTTCTACGGCTCTGCGAGGCCTCTGGCAAGCGGCAAGTGGGGCACATCGCCAGTTGCGGCGGCGTTGCCCCTGCGCTACGCTCGCCCCCGATTTACGAATGACGTTAACTGAGAAACTTCTGGCGAGGGCGGCAGGCAAGGCCCGTGTGCAGCCGGGCGACAACCTCTGGGTGAAGGCCGATGTGCTGATGACGCACGACGTGTGCGGGCCGGGCACCATCGGCGTGTTCCACCGCGAGTTTGGCAAAGACGCCAAGGTCTGGGACCGCAACAAGGTGGTCATCATTCCCGACCATTACATCTTCACCGCCGATTCGCTTTCCAACCGCAACGTGGACATCCTGCGCCAGTTTGTCCGCCAACAGGGCATTCCCTACTTCTACGATGTGATCGACGACCCGGATGGATCGTGGAAGTTTGACGCCGCGCAAGGCAACCTCAAGCGCCAGTACGGCGCGCAGTACGCCGGTGTCTGCCACACGGCCCTTCCCGCCAAGGGCCACACGCGCCCGGGCGAGGTGTTGCTGGGCACCGATTCGCACACGTGCATGGCCGGCGCGTTCAACCAGTTTGCCACGGGCATCGGCAACACCGACGCGGGCTTTGTGCTGGGCACGGGCAAGCTGCTGCTCAAGGTGCCCGAGACGATGCGCTTTCGCCTCGAAGGGCGGATGCAGCCCGGCGTGATGGCCAAGGATCTCATCCTGCATGTCATCGGCGAGATTGGCTTCGATGGGGCGACGTATCGCGCCATGCAGTTCGACGGCCCGGGCGTGGCCAGCCTGTCGATGGATGATCGAATGACCGTCGCCAACATGGCCATCGAGGCCGGCGGCAAGAACGCCATCTTCCCCTTCGACGCGCGCACCGCCGAGTACGTGGACGCACGCACGCGGCTCAATGGAACGAAGTCGAGCTACGAACCGGTCGAGGCCGACGCCGGTGAGCAGTTCGTGTTCGAGATGGTGGTGGACCTTGACAAGCTCGAGCCCACCGTCGCGTGCCATCCCGATCCGGGCCGGCGCAAGAAAGCAAGGGAGTTGGGCGGCATGAAGCTCGACCGCGCCTATGTGGGATCCTGCACCGGCGGCAAGACCAGCGACTTTGTCGAGTTTGCGCGCGTGCTGCGCGGACGCAAGGTGGTGATCGACACCTTTGGCGTGCCCGCCACGCCGGACATCGTGCGCGATCTGCAGGGCACGTTCTGGTCGGGCCGAACCATCTGGCAGCACCTGCTCGACGCAGGCGTGCAGATGACCGAGAACGCCGGCTGCGCCGCCTGTCTGGGCGGGCCGGTGGACACGTTTGGCCGCATCAACAAGGCGGGCATCAAGTGCATCAGCGCCACCAACCGGAATTTTCCAGGCCGCATGGGCAACAAGGAGAGCGAAGTCTATCTCGCCAGCCCGGCCACCGTCGCAGCCAGTGCCCTCACCGGCTGCGTCACCGACCCGCGCGATCTGCTCTCTGGCTAGAACCCAAACGGCCACGAGGGTTTTTCGACTTTGACAGTCCCCGGCGCGCTTGGCATTTTGTCCGGCCCTATTGCGGGGCAACCTTGAATATGACTGATTTGCAAGGAAACCTGCTGGTCGCGCAGTCAGGCGGCCCCACCGCCGTGATCAACGCCAGCGTCGCGGGCGTCATCCAGGAAGCCGGCCGTCACGAGTGCATCGGCGAAATCTACGGCGGTCTCAACGGCATCCTGGGCATTCTCAACGAGGACATCATCGACCTCAACGAGGAGAAGTCGGGCACCATCCAGCGCCTGCGCCACACGCCCGGCGCCGCGCTGGGCACCGTGCGCTACAAGGTGGATTTTAAGGGCAGGCCCGAGAAGGCGGCGCAGGACATCCAGCGGCTCTTCGAGGTGTTCGCGGCGCACGACATCCGCTACTTCATCTACGCCGGCGGCAACGACAGCCAGGACACGGCGCACAAGATCCATGAGGAGGCCGTGCGGCGCGGTTATCCCCTGCGCGTCATCGGCGTGCCCAAGACCATCGACAACGACCTCCCCCTCACCGACCATTGCCCGGGTTATGGCAGCGTCATCAAGTACAACGCGGCGACGGTGATGGAGATTGGCACCGACGTGGGCAGCATGGCCACCGAGGAGGGTTCGTGCTGCGTCGTCGAGGTGATGGGCCGCGGCGCCGGATGGATCGCCGCCGGCACGGCGCTGGCCCGCCGCAAGACCGACGATCCGCCGCACATCACCCTCGTCCCGGAGATTCCCTTCGTGGAGGGGCCGTTTCTGGAAAAGGTGCGCGAGGTGGTGGGCCGGCTGCGTTGCTGCTGCGTCGTGGTGGGCGAAGGACTCAAGGACTCCTCCGGCGAGGAAATCGGCGCCGACAAGACGCGCCTAGACGCCTTCGGCCATCCCGTGCTCTCGGGCGCCGCCGACCGCCTGGCCGATCTCATTCAGGCCAGGCTTGGCCTTAAAACGCGCACCGTGAAGCTGGGCTATGCGCAACGCGCCGCGGCCCACTTTGCCAGCGCCACCGATATTGAGGAGGCGTTCGCCACCGGGGTGGCCGCCGTGAAGGCTGCCGTGGAGGGGCAGAGTGGTTTCATGGTCACGCTCGTGCGCCAGTCCGACGAGCCCTACCGGTGGACCACGGGCCTGGCACCGCTGGGCGAGATCGCCAATCAGGAGCACTTCATCCCGCGGGACTGGATGAGCGAAGACGGGTTTCTGCCCAACGAAAGATTTCGCGCGTACGCCAAGCCGCTCATCCAAGGCGAGCTTCGGTTGCCCACCGAGGACGGGCTGCCCTTGATGGGGGCGCTCTCCAAGGTTCGGGTGGAAAAGAAGCTGCCGCCGCGCGTGGCTTGAAGCGCCCGCCGGGCCGGTGTAGGCTCCCTGGCTTATGAACCGCCCCGGTTCCGCCCCTGACTCCTTCGAGGGCGGAGCGTTTCATCCGCAACTTCCCGGAGGACGCAGCATGGGAACGCTCCGGATTACGGGGCAGAGCATCCGGTTCGAATCCCCCCACGGCGGCATGGAATTTCCCCTGTCCGGGGTGCAGGTGGAGATGGGGGGAGCGGGCCATCGGATGGTGTTTTTCAAACACGCGCAGTTTCCGGGCTGCTCCCTTTTCACCGCTCAGAAGGCCATCCTGAAGCATCCCGAATTGGAGCGCGACCCCGCGGTGGTGGCGCAATGCAAGCAAGGGCGCCGGCGCCGTCTGCTGGCCGCAGCCGGGGTGCTCTGCCTTCTTCTGGCCATTCCCGCCGGACTCTGGCTGGCCAAAGATCCCGTGGCCGGGCTCATCGCCCGCAACATCCCGGTGGCTTGGGAGGAGGCGCTGGGACGCGAGGTGTTTAAGGATATCACGAACCGCGTGAAGACCGTCGCCTCGCCGGAGGTCAACGCGCAGTTTGGCCGGATGCTTGAGCCGCTCTTCACCGCCGTGGGATCGAAGCGGTATCAGTTCAAGGTGCACATTGTCGAAGACCTCTCTCTCAACGCCTTTGCGCTGCCCGGCGGCATCGTGGTGGTGCATACGGGCCTCATCCTCAAGGCCGACCGCCCCGAGGAAGTGCTGGGCGTGTTGGGGCATGAGTTGGCGCACGTCACCCGCCAGCATGGCATGCGCACGCTGGTGCAGCGCGTGGGGTTGATGGTGATGTTGCATTCGCTTCTGGGAGGCGACGCGGGCAGCGCGATGGCCAGCGGGGCCGACTTTCTGCTGGGCCAGAAATTCTCCCGCGATCACGAGCGCGAAGCCGACGACATCGGGATGGACTACCTGCTCCGCGCCGGGATTGACCCTCAGGGTCTGGTGACCTTCTTTGAGAAAATCCAGAAGGAACAGGCTGCCAAGCTGGGAGACATGGCCGAATTCCAAGAGTCGCTGACGTTTCTCAGCACGCATCCGGGCACCGACGAGCGCATCGAACGGCTCAAGAAGCGCATCGCGCGGGAACTCAAGGGTCGTTCGTTTGCGCCCGCGGTCACGGACTTCAAGGCGTTTCAGGATCAACTCAGATCCCAACTGGGCGGCAAGGACTAGCGCGGTTTTCGACTTGCGCAAGGTCCGTGGGCACCCCAACACTCACTTGAAGCGATTGTTCCCCTAAGGACGCTCACTCATGCACGCAACACTGGAAGGCGGCGACGCCTTCGCCTACATCCAAGTGGAACTGGCGCCGGGTGAAACCATCATCGCCGAGGCCGACGCGATGTCCAGCATGTCGGCCGACCTCACCATGAAGGCGCGGTTTAACGGCCTGGCAAAAAGCCTTCTTGGTGGTGAATCCTTCTTCGTCAATCACTTCACCAATCACACCAGCGGCCCGCGCCGGCTGACCCTGGTGCAAAGCACCCCGGGGAGCATCCGGCAGGTGCAGTTGCAGGGCGAGACCCTCTGCATGCAGCCCGGCGCGTACATCGCCTCCACGCCCGATGTTAAGATTGGCACGCGCTGGGCGGGCTTGGTTTCCGGTCTGGCGCGCGAAGGCTTCTTCAAGCTGACAGCCAGCGGCACCGGCACAGTGTGGTACGGCGCGTACGGCGGGTTGCTCGAGCGCACCGTGGAGGGAGAGTGCGTGGTGGACACGAGCCACCTCGTGGCCTACGAACCACAGCTCAAATTGAAAATCCAGCTGGCGGGCGGCCTCTTCTCCAGCCTGTTTGGCGGCGAAGGATTTGTCACCCGCATCGAAGGCCACGGCAAATTCGTCATCCAGACCCGCAGCATCGACGGGCTGGCGAACTGGCTGAACCCGAAACTCTAGCCGCACGCACATGGACATCACCATCGTCCAAGGCCCCGGCAGCGCCGCAGCACGCGTCATGCTGCAGGCCGGCGAGGGCATCACCACCGAGGGCGGCGCCATGATCGCCATGAGCAGCGCGCTGCACGTGGAGACCACCACGCGCAAGCGCGATTCGGGCAGCATCATGGGTGCGCTCAAGCGGCTGGTCACCGGCGAGTCCATCTTCCTCAATCACTACACGGCCCATGGACGGGCGGGCGAGGTGTACCTCGCGCCGACGCTGCCGGGCGACATGCTGCACCACGAGATTGACGGCGTGCCCCTGTTGGTGCAGGCCGGTTCCTACGTCGCCTCGGCCCCGTCGGTGGAGATGGACATTCGCTGGCAGGGCTTCGGCAAGGCGATGTTCTCCGGCGAAAGCGCGTTTCTCATCGAGTTGAGTGGGCAGGGGCCGGTCGTGCTCAGCTCGTTCGGCGCCATCTACCCCATCGTCGTCGAGGGCGAGCACATCGTGGACACCGGCCACATCGTCGCGTTTGAGTCCACGCTGAAGTACCAGGTGGTAAAGGCCGGGGGGAGCTGGATCACCGCCATCGCGGGCGGCGAGGGCCTGGTTTGCAAATTCCAGGGCAATGGCACGGTGTGGTGCCAGAGTCACAACGCCGGCAGCTTTGGCCAGGCGCTGGGCCCGCTTTTGAAGCCGCGTTAATTTCTCGCCATGCAAATCCACATCCACCGCAACGGAGCCAATGAGGGGCCCTATTCGCCCGAGCAGGTGCGGCAGATGCTGGCCGCCGGCCACTTGCAGCCGCAGGATCTGGCGTTTCACGCCGGGCTCGCAAGCTGGACGACACTCGCCGCGCTGATGGGCGAGCTTGCGGCCGCCACCCCACCTCAGGCGGCCGCGGCGGACAATCGCGACATGGAGTATCAAGTCGAGTGCCGGCCCGACTTTGCGTTTCTCACCGTTCACATTCCCGGCGGGCAGACGCTCAAGGTGGAAGCCAGTGCCATGGCCACCATGTCCACCAACCTGCGGATGAAGACGAAGGTGCGCGGCGGCCTCAGCCGGTTCCTCACCGGCGAGAGCCTCTTCCTCAACGAGTTCACCGCGGAGGGTGGGCCCGGCGAGATTGGCATTGCGCCCGGCAGCCCCGGCGACCTGGAGCACGTGTACCTCGACGGCAACACGATCTTCCTGCAGAGCTCGGGCTTCGTCGCGTCGGGCATGGGCGTGCAGGTGGATTCCAAGTGGCAGGGGTTCAAGGGGTTTTTCTCCGGCGAATCGCTCTTCCTCATCCGCTGCTCGGGCAAGGGCGACCTTTGGTTTAACACCTTTGGCGCCATGATCCCCGTGGACGTCACCGGCGACTACGTCGTGGACACCGGCCACATCGTGGCGTTCACCGAGGGATTGGAGTACGAAATCGGAAAACTGGGGGGGCTCAAGTCGCTGTTCTTCTCGGGCGAAGGACTGGTGTGCCGGTTCCGGGGGGAAGGGCGCGTGTGGATTCAGACGCGCCAGCTGCCCTCCTTCGCGTGGTGGACGTACCCTTTCCGGCCGACGAAGAACTAACCCTCCGCTCTGGGGCGCAGGCGCGCCAGAAATCCCGCCCCGGTGCCCGCCAGATCCTGCCGCCGCTGCGCCGCCAGCAATGCGCCATACGTGCCCACGTCGCCCGAGAGCATTTCCAGCCGCAATCGCAGCGCCTCGCTCAGGTGCTTCCCCTCGCGCACATCCTCCTTGTCCACGAAGGAGACGCCGTAGGGCAGGGCCCACGCATTGCACTGGCGCGCCACGGTGTGGATCTGGTCGTGGACCGTCAGCCCCTTCTCATGGCTGGCGACCACCGTGGCGAAGAGCTTTCCGGCAAACTCATGCCAGAAATGATCCAGAAAATTCTTCATCGCCCCGCTGATGCCACCGTGGTAGTCGGGGGTGCAGAGCACCAACACGTCGGCCTTCACCACGCGCTCGCGCAGTGCGGCAAATCCGGGCGCGGCGAAGCTGCTGTCGGTGTTGAGCAGCGGCAAGGGCTCCACCGCCAGATCCAGCACATCCACCGCCATGCCCGCTCCTCGCAGCAGCGCGACGGCCTGCAATGCGACGGTGCGCGTCGCCGATTGGGCGCGCAGGCTGCCCACCACCACCAGTACCCGCAGGCGGGACGCTTCGATGCCGCCGGCCTCCGCAGTCATTTCTCGATGCGGTACACGGCGGAACGGGTGCGCAGGATCAGCGCGTTGCCCGCCACGGCGGGCGTGGCCATGAGCCCGTCGGGCAGCTTGTTGCGCGCGATGAGCTTGAATTCACGCGTGGCGGCAATCACCGGAACATCGCCATCCTCGCCAAACCAGTAGATACGGTCGCGCGCCATGATGGGCGAAGCAGAGTACGCCCCGCCGATGCGCTCGTTCCACACCACGGCCCCCGTTTTGGCGTCCATGCAGGAGGCGATGCCCGAGTCGTCCATCATGAAGAGAAGTCCTTCGTGGAGCAGGAACGAGGGCTTTCTTGGAATGTTCTTGTTGGCCTCCCACGCCACTCCTTTGGAAGTGATGTCGCCGGTGCCCTCAGGCCGGATGGCCGAGAGGCGGCCCATGCCATTGGACACGAACACCAAACCGTGCCCGTAGAGCGGCCGCGCCGACGCGTTCATGCCGCCGGTGAAGACCGTCCAAAGCAGCGCGCCCGTCGCGGGATCCAACGCCTCGGTAGCCACGGCCGCCGGGCAGATGAGCTGGGCGCGGCCCTGATGCTCGATCACTGAAGGCGTGCCGTAGGCCTTCTTATTGTCGCCGTTATTGGTCTTGAAATCAAACGCGCGTCGGTGCTTCCAGCGTGTCTTGCCGGTGCGCTTGTCCAGCGCCACCGCGTACTGATGATCGGCCCCGTCGAAGAGCAGGATGAACAGTTCCCCATGCAAGATGGGCGAGCTGGCCGCGCCGCGGAAGTGGTCGCATTCCAAGTCCTGCCGCGTCCACACCGGCGCGCCCGTCTTGCTGTCCAGACACGCCGTGCCGTGCGAGCCATAGGTCACGTACACCTTGCCCTGCTCCACCACCGGCGTGGACGACGCGTAGCTGTTCTTCTCGATGCAGAACTGCGGCTTCTCAATTTCAAACACCAACACGTCATGCACCCTGCGGCCCGTCGCCAGATCCAGACACACGGCCCACAACTTCTTGCCGTCCTTCTCGGCGTTGGTGAACCACACCTGATCGCCCCACACCACCGGCGAGGACCACGCCTTGCCCGGCATCGGCGTCTTCCACTTGACGTGCTGGTTTTCGCCAAACTCAGTGGGCAGGTCTGCATCGGACTTTCCCTCGCCGTTGAACCCACGGAATTCCGCCCACGGGGCAGCCCCGCAAGCGCCGGCGGTGAGCAGTGTCAGCAATAGTCGCACAATCACGTGATGATCCTTTCCTTCGCCCGGCTGGGGCTCTCCGCCAGGGCGCACCTGCGCTCATGGCTTTCATTCCGCCGGGCAAGGGCGGCAGAGTGCCCCATGTCACGGCGCGGGGCAACTCCCCACTTGTCCCACAGCGGCAATGCCGGCAAACATGGCCCATGCACCTCAATCTCCCGCTCTGCGTGGTGTGGGTTCTGCTTTACGGATGCACGAGCACACCTGCACGCGTCGCCTCGCTCTACGGTGGCGCGGGCGGGTTTGACCTCCTGCATCACCACGACCGGGCGGAAGTGTTCCGCATCACCGACCGGGCGCGGCTCAAGCCGGGAACGCCGGTCAAGGGCGAGTTGCACCGGTGGGCGATCCTCGAAGGGCCCGACCCTCTCGCGGCGGACGCCGCCCGGCGACTGGCTGATGTCCTGAGCGAAGACATCTATGAGTGGGACTCAGCCAAGGGATGCAAGATCATGCCCGGTCTGGCCGCTCGATTTGTCCGCGGCGACCGGCGCCTGGAAGTCGTGTTTTGTTTCGAGTGCGATATTTTGGCCGTCTATCTCGACGGCCAAGCGGTGGGCTCGGAGGATTTTGACCGCGCCCACCGAAGGCTGGCGGCCCTCGCGCGCGAGTGGTTCCCTCTCGATGCTGAAATCCAGAAGCTCGGGCAGTAACCCGCGTGCGTGCACGCGCGGGCCGGCATTCTCAGATTCTCAGCACGCCGTCACGACGGCATAGGTGCGCTTGCCCTTGCGCAGCAACAGGTGTTTGCCAAAGAGCAAATCGGCCGTGGTGAGGACGCGCTGAGTGTCGGTCTGGCGGGTGTTGTTGACATTGATGCCGCCTGCCTCGATGTCCTTTCGGGCCTGCCCTTTTGAGGGGCTCAAGCCCGCGTGCACCAGCACCTCCACCAGCGGCAGTCCCGCACCGTCGAGCTGTGTACGGGCGATTTCCCGCGTCGGCACCTCGCCCACGAGGTCTTGAAACGTCGCCTCGCCCACGCCGGAAAGTTCGCCGCCAAAAAGAATGTCACTGGCGCGCATGGCCTCGGCAAGTGCTGCGGGGCCGTGCACGAGTTCGGTGACGGCCGCCGCCAGCGCACGGTGCGCCGGCCGTGCGCCGGGGTTCTTAAGATGCTGCTGCTCCAGATTGGAAATGGCGTCCTCTGGCAGGAAGGTGAAGAATTTAAGGTAACGAACCACGTCGCGGTCGTCGGTGTGAATCCAGAATTGGTAGAACCGATAGGGGCTGGTGCGCCGCGCATCCAGCCACACGGCCCCCTTCTCGGTCTTGCCAAACTTGGTGCCGTCCGCGTTCGTGATGAGCGGCAGGGTGAGCCCGTGCGCGCTGCGGCCCAGTTTCCTGCGGATGAGATCGGTGCCGGCCGTGATGTTGCCCCACTGATCGCTGCCGCCAATCTGCAGCTCGCAGCCGTGGTCGCGGTTAAGCACGAGGAAATCAAACGCCTGAAGCAGCATATAGCTAAACTCGGTGTAACTGATGCCCGTGTCGCGGTCCTCCATGCGGGCGCGCACACTCTCCTTGGCCACCATCATGTTCACCGAAAAATGCTTGCCCACCTCACGCAAGAAATCGAGGTAGCCCACCGAAGCCGTCCACTGGGCATTGTCGAGTAGCAGGGCGGGGTTGGCCCCCGCCTCAAAGTCCAAGAGCCGCGCGAGCTGCGCTTTAACACAAGCAATGTTGTGGCTCAGGGCCTCGGGCGTCAGCAGCACGCGCTCCTGCGACTTGCCGCTGGGATCGCCAATCATGCCCGTCGCGCCGCCCGCCACGGCGATGGGGCAGTGGCCCATCATCTGAAAGCGCCGCAGCGCCAGTAGGGGGACGAGATTGCCCACATGCAGGGAGTCGGCCGTGGGGTCAAATCCGCAATAGAGAGTGAGCGGCCCCGCGTTGACGCGCCGGGAAAGTTCGGCTGCGTCGGTGCTGTCGGCCACCAATCCCCGCCAGCGCAGTTCCTCAAGAATGTCCATCGGCCGCGCGATTAATGGCGGCCGCGGCGCGGGCGGACAAGGCAAATTCCCTCACCGCGCCTCCACCATGTCCAGCAGGTGGCGCGAGGAAACGCAGTTTTTGAAAACCATCTGGAGATTGTCGTGGGCGCCGTTCTCAGTGTTGTAATAGGTGCTGCGGGTGTTGTTGACGCTGGCAATCACGTTGCCCGATTCGTCAAACACCGGCGCGCCACTGGAACCTTTTGCGAAGTCGGCGGTGATGGCCAGCATACCGCGCTGCCCGGCTGGACGCACATCCACAAAGCGACGCGAGATGACCCCCTCGCTGAACACGTAGAACTGGTTGTCCGGATGGCTCAGCACGCGCACGCGGTCGCCCGCGGCGGCGGCCGCCACCACCGGCAGCGGCGTGAACCCATTGCCTTGGGCGCGCAAAATAACCAGATCTGCCACCGGATCGGCCGCCAGCAATCCCACCACCGGCGCGATGCGGCCATCGCCCGTCATCAGCACCAGCGTCTCGCTGGCCTTGTTCTCCAGCACGTGATAGCTGGTGCAGAAGGCGCCGTCGGCCGTCAGCATGAACCCGCTGGCCACGCCGCTGTGCCAGTTGGGGCAACGGGTGCACTTGTAATAGTTGGAGACCACCACCACGCCGGCGCGACTGCGGCGCAGCACCTCCGCGGCGGAGAGCTTCTCCCGTGCCGCCGGCAGCAACTCCAGCGGGCACTTCCGGGGCGCAGGCGCCCGCAGCAGGTCGGCGCAACGCACGGTGGCGTTAAGTTCCATCAGCCGCGCCGTGTGCCGGTGGAGGTCGGCGGCGATGACGCGATCATTGATTTCACCCGAAGGCGTGGCCAGTGGCACGCGCAATTCGGGCGCGGCCGCACGCGCCAGTATCGCGCCTGACGCTGCGAAAACCCACGCGAGAACCCAGAAGCGATTTCGGGCAGTCATGGGAAGGATGCTCGCAGACGCAGCGGGGCGTGCAAATCAAAAAGGGCGGGCTTTGCAGCCCGCCCTTGGAAATCTGTTCCCGACCTTGCGGGGGGAGGAGCTACTCGGTGTCGCGCTTCTGCACCCGCGCCTCGTCGAAGGCGTGCTCCAACGCCACGAGATCCTCACCGGGCTTGAGCGAGTCGAGCTGCTCGGCTTCCTTGCGCAGCTGGGCGTCGTCGTAGTGCGCGGCCTTGATGGAAAGGCCGATGCGCCGGTCGGTGCGATCCACCTTGATGACGCGCGCCGTGACGTCCTGTCCGGGCTTGAGGTGATCCTTGATCTTCTCGATGTGCTCCTCGCTGACCTGCGAGATGTGCACCAGCCCGTCCATGTCGTGATCCAAGGCGATAAACGCGCCGAAGCTGGCCAGCTTGCTGACCTTGCCGGTGACCAGATCGCCCAGCTTGTAGAGCTTGTCGATTTGCTGCCACGGATCCAGGGAGAGCTGCTTGACGCCAATGGAAATGCGCTGGTTCTCGCGGTCCACCTCCAGCACCTTGGCCTCCACTTCCTGACCCTTCTTGATGAGTTCCATCGGGTGGGTGACCTTGCGCGTCCACGACAGATCCGAGACGTGGATCATGCCGTCGATGCCTTCCTCCAGCTCGACGAACACGCCGTAGCTGGTGAGATTGCGCGCGATGCCCTTGACGGTGGAGCCCACCGCGTACTTTTCCATGGCGCTGTCCCACGGGTTCTTCTCGAGCTTCTTCAGGCTGAGGCTGATCTTCTGTTCGCCCTTGTTGGCGCCCAGCACGATGGCCTCGACTTCCTGCCCGGGCTTGAGGATGTCACCCGGCTTGGGATCGCGCTTGGTCCACGAAAGTTCGCTGGCATGGATCAACCCCTCCACGCCCGGTTCCAATTCCACAAAGGCCCCGTAGGAAACCAGATTCACCACGCGCCCCGTGACCTTGGCACCGACGGCGTACTTACTCTCGATGAGCTCCCACGGGTTCTGCGACTTCTGCTTGAGACCCAGACTGACGCGCTCCTTCTCCTTGTTGATGTCCAACACCACCACATCCAGCGGCTGCCCCACCTGCACCATTTCGCTGGGATGGCCGATGCGGCCCCAGCTCATGTCGGTGACGTGCAGCAGGCCGTCGAGTCCATTGAGGTCGATGAAGGCGCCAAAGTCGGTGATGTTCTTCACCGTTCCCTTGATGATGTCGCCAGGGGTGAGGCCGCCCAGCAGCGTCTGCCGGCGTTGCGAGCGTTCCGCCTCGATCAGCTCGCGGCGCGAGAGGACGATGTTCTGCCGCTCCTGGTTGATCTTCACGATCTTGAAATCAAACACCTGCCCCACGAGGGCGTTCAAGTCGCGCGGCGGCACCACGTCCACCTGCGAGCTGGGAAGAAACGCCTCGACCCCGATGTTCACGATGAGGCCGCCCTTGACCACCGAGGTGATTCTGCCGGGGATGACACCACCCTCCTGGCCGATGCTGTTGATCTTGTCCCAGTTGCGCTTGAACTCCGCCTGCTCGTGCGAGAGCACGACCATGCCGTCCGCGTTCTCCAGCACCTCGATGAGCACCTCGATCTCGTCGCCCACCTTCGGCGGGTTCTCGCGGTTAAATTCGCCGAGCGAGACAAATCCCTCGCTCTTGTAGCCAATGTCCACCAGGACGTCTTTGCCGTGAATCTCAAGAACACGGCCCTTTACAATCTCCCCGGCAGCAAAGCGTGTCGTGCTCTGCTTGAGGATTTCTTCCATCGTCAACATGTCTGTGAACTTCCTTGAATCAGCAGCGCAAGGGAACCTGCGCTGGCTGCTCTAATCACTGCCCGCCAACGAATTGAAGCGACGGTCGGGCGTGGGGTTTGTTGTTAATATCCTGTCAACACTAGGTCGCGCCCTAGGGTGGAGAACCGCTCAATCGGCCTCCGGGCGAGTGGGGAAGCTAGCGGTGCGTCCGGTTTTGGCAAGCCCAAATTGCGGCGATGTGGAAGGCATTGGGGGGAGTGTCAGGCGCTGCGCCCGAACCTCCTTTCCAGCTCACCAAAGGCCATCTCGATGAGTGTGGGCCGTCCATGCGGGCACGTGTAAGGCATCTGGCAGGCGCGCAAATCTTCCAGCAGCCGCTCCAACTCCACGCCGCTGAGCGCGTCATTGGCTTTCACCGCGTGCCGACACACCGTCTTTGCCACCATGCCTTCTCCCAAGCGCAGGGTGTTGATGGCCTGCCCCGCCGCTTTGAGTTCGTCCACCAGCGACAGCACAAATCCGCGGGCGTCGCCCGCCCTCACAAACGGCGGAAGCGCATCCAGCACAAAGCTGCGCTCGCCAAACACTCCAAGCCCCACACCCAGCCGGTTGAGCGTGTCCATCTGGCCCGCCAGAAACTGCGCGTCGCGCAGGGGCAGCTCCACCGACTCGGGCATCAGCAGTCGTTGCGAGAGCGCCACCTGACGCCGTTCCAACCGATCGAGCATCTGCTCGTACAACACCCGCTCGTGCGCGGCGTGCTGATCCATCAGCACCAAGCCGCGATCTGATTCCAAGATCACGTACAACCGGCCGATGACGCCCAGAATCCGCAGCGTACCCGCGAGCAACGGCGTCGGCCCGGAGGGGGAACCCGGTGGCTCCAGCGGCGAGGGTGCCCGTTCCGGCGCAGGCGCCTCCGGCCTGCGGGCAGCCGCAGGCGCAGAAGCGGCCCCGTTGGCTCCCGCGGGGAACCCATCCGCCTCGCTCAATGCCGAAGGCAGCTCCGATTTGAAAGAGTACTCCGGCGGGAGTTCAGGCATGCCGCGCAGCGCGACAGGTGTCGGCTGTGGCACCAATGGTTGGGGTGCGTGGTAGCCCTTCAGCGCGTCTCGCACCGCCCCGGCCACAAACTGCCGCACCTCGCGCTCGCGGTGGAACTTCACCTCGCGCTTGGCGGGATGGATATTGACGTCCACCTCCGAAGGATTGATTTCCAGAAAGAGGCACGTCACCGGATGGCGCCCCTTCATGAGCAGCGTGTGATAGCCTTCGAGCAACGCGTGGTGCAGGCCCCGGTTGTCCACCGGCCGCCGGTTCACAAACACGTGCTCCTGCTCGCGCGTCGCGCGCGCCACTCCCGGCGCACCGATCACGCCCCAGAGACGGCAGGCTTCGGCGGGTGCGATCTCCCCGCCCTCCACCGCCCGCGCCGGCAATGCGCACGATGCGTCCACACTCACCCACGCCACGCCGCGACCCCACAACGCCTCCAGCCGGCGGCGCAGGCTCTCGGGCTCATCGCCCGTCTCGGCGGGCAGCCGCCAGATGCTCCGCCCATCGTGCGTGAAGCCGAAGGCCACGTGCGGCGAGGCCAGCGCCGCCAGGAGCAGCGCGTGCTGCACGTGGGCGCGCTCGGTTTCGTCGGTGCGCAGGAACTTCCGCCGCGCCGGAAGGTTAAAAAAGAGGGAGCGCACCTCGACTGCCGTGCCGGGCGCGGCGGCGCCCTCGCGCACGGCGGCAATGGTGCCGCCCTGGACGATGATCTGGGTGCCCGCGTCGCCGGTTGCCTCGCGTGTGGTCAACGTGAAACGGCTGACGGAGGCGATGCTGGGCAGGGCCTCGCCGCGAAAGCCCATGGTCCGCACGCTGCTCAAATCCCCGGCGCAGGTGATCTTGCTGGTGGCGTGCCGTTCCAGACAGAGCAGCGCATCGTCGCGGCTCATGCCGCAGCCGTCATCGGTGACGCGAATGAGGCTGCGCCCGCCCGCCTGCACCTCCACGTCGATGCGGCGCGCGCCCGCATCCAGCGCGTTTTCCACCAGCGCCTGGACCACGCTGGCGCGGCGCTCCGCCACCTCGCCGGCGGCAATCTGGTTGGCCACAAGCTCGGGCAGCAGCCGGATGCGGTTCACGCGCGCATCTTCGCGATGGATTTCTGGGTGTCGATGGGAACTTGTGGACAAGCCCACCGCACGGACGCGGGCTTGACCACCCCTTTCGGCGCGGCTAGGTTTCGCGCTCTTGTGGTGGTCGTAGCTCAATGGTAGAGCCCCAGATTGTGATTCTGGCTGTTGCGGGTTCGAGTCCCGTCGATCACCCCAACCCCTTTCCTCGAAGAACCGGTTTTTCCATTGGCCGGCCGAAACCCCGGGCGGTAGATTTCAGGGCATGTACTCCCCCGCCTTCCGGGCTCTGTTCGCCCTGCTTTGCGCCGCGGCTTCCCTGCGTGCGGCTGAGCCGGATTTTGCCGCCGCCCGCGCCGAGACGGTAAAGATACTTTCAGGATTCATCGCCGTGGACACCTCCAACCCGCCCGGGAACGAGACGGCGGGCGCGGTGTATCTCAAGGGCATCCTCGACCGCGAAGGCATTGCGTCGGAAATCCTGGAACTGGAAAAGGGCCGCGGCAGCCTCGTCGCGCGCCTCAAGGGCAATGGCCGGGCGCGCCCGCTGCTGCTGATGGGCCACATCGACGTGGTGGGTGTGGAGAAGGAGAAATGGACCGTGCCGCCCTTTGGCGGCGTCGTGCGCGAGGGCTACATCTACGGACGCGGCGCGGCCGATGACAAGGGGATGACCAGCGCCTGCCTGCAGGTGTTCCTGATGCTGAGCCGGCTCAAGGTTCCGCTCGATCGCGACGTCATCTTTCTGGCCGAATCGGGCGAGGAAGGCACGACTCACGTGGGCATCGATTTTCTGGTGGCCAAGCATTGGGAGAAGATCGCCTGCGAATTTGCGCTCAACGAAGGCGGCCGGATTGTGGAGCAGGACGGAAAGGTGCGCTATGTGGGCGTGGCGACCACGGAAAAGGTGCCCCGGCCGATTCTCCTTTCCGCCAAGGGCAGCAGCGGCCACGGCTCGCGCCCGCGCCCGGACAACGCCCTCACCCATCTTGCGGCGGCCGTCGCCAAGGTCGGCACATGGCAGGCGCCGCCGCGGCTCAATGAGACCACGCGCGCGTACTTTGCGCGGTTGGCGGAACTCTGCCCGCCTGAAGAAGCGTTCCTGCTGCGCCATCTGGAAGACCCGGAGCTCTCGCCGCTGGTGCAGGAAAAACTGCGCACCAGCTACGGCGCGCATCACGCCATGCTGCGCACCACGCTCACGCCCACCATGTTCAAGGCTGGTTTTCGCATCAACGTGATTCCCGGCGACGCGCTGGCGCACATCGACTGCCGCGCGTTGCCCGACGAGGACATGGCGGCCCTGGCCCAGACACTGCGCCGAGTGATCAATGACCCGGCCATCGAGGTGGTGGTGGCCGAACGCGGCCGGCCCGTCGCCCCACCTTCGCGCTTGGACACGGCCCTCTACCGCGCGCTCGAGCGGGCGCAGCGCAAGGTGTTCCCGCAGGCGCAGACCCTCCCGCTCATGCTCACGGGCGCGACCGACTCCGCTCAGTTGCGCGCGCGGGGCGTGCAGGCCTACGGCATTGGCAGCGTGATGAGTGATGCCGACATTGCGCGCTTCCACGGCAATGACGAACGTCTCTCCATTGATGGGCTGGGCCGGTTTCTGGAATTCCTCTGGGCGGCCGTCACCGACATCGCCGCCTCGAAATGACGCCGGGGCGCCCGCAGCCAAGCGCCGGTTTGGATTCGCCTCCCCATCCCGCCTTGCCGTATAAGGGCCGCCGTCAATGACGGCTTACAGACTCAACCGGCTCTTCAACGCCCGGTCGAAGCGATGCTTCGACGTCGCGGTCGACCACGGTTTCTTTAACGAGCGCTCGTTCCTGGGCGGCATCGAGAACCTCGAAGCCTGCGTGCGCACCTTGGTGGCCGCCGCGCCTGACGCCATTCAGCTCACCATCGGCCAGGCGCCCCTGCTGCAGTCCTGTCCGGGCAGGGAGAAGCCGGCCTTGGTGCTGCGCACCGACGTGGCCAATGTGTACGGCAAGGAACTGCCCCGGCACCTCTTTAGCCGCATGATCGCTCAGCCCGTGGAGCAGGCGCTGCGGCTGGACGCCGCGTGCATCGTGGTGAACCTCTTTCGCATTCCCGGCGAGCCGGAAGTCGGCGACCAGTGCATCCAGAACATCCTTGCCGCCAAGCCCGACTGTGAACGCTACGGGATGCCGCTCATGATTGAGCCCCTGGTGTTCAAGCCCAACGCCACGGCAGGAGGCTACATGGTGGACGGCGACCTTGAGAGAATCCTGCCGCTGGTGCGGCAGGCGGTGGAACTGGGGGCCGACGTGATTAAGGCCGACCCCACCGACGATCCGGACGTGTACCACCACGTGGTGGAGGTTGCCGGGCGTGTGCCGGTGCTCGTACGTGGCGGCGGGCGGGTGAGCGACCGGGAAATCCTGGATCGCACGCACCGGCTGCTGCAACAGGGTGCCTCGGGAATCGTGTACGGGCGCAACATCATCCAGCACGCAAACCCCGGCGGGATGACCCGCGCGCTCATGGCGCTGGTTCACGAGGGTGCGAGCCCTGAGCAGGCGGCCGGGCTCATCGCCCCCCGATAGCATGCTTCGGGTGATTGGTTAATGCTTTGACGCTTTGGGCCGCTTTCCCTAGCCTTCGCCGTTTGCCGTTTGTACTGACAGGAGCATCATGCTGGGACTGCTGAAGAGGATTTTTGGCACCAAGAACGAACGCGAGGTGCGCCGGCTGCGCGAGCAGCTCGTGCCTCAGGTGAACCGCATCGAGGCGGAGTTGCAGGCGCTTCCCGACGAGGCGTTGCGCCAAAAAACTACCGAATGGAAGGCGCGCCTCTCGGCCGTGAACGATCTGGCGCAGCTGGATCGCGAACTCGAGACCATTCTGCCCGAGGCCTTCGCCGTGGTGAAGAACGCCTGCCGACGCCTGTGTGGCAAAACCATCACCGTGCGCGGGCACCCCATCGAATGGAACATGGTGCCCTTTGATGTGCAGACCATCGGCGGCTACGCGCTGCACTCGCGCCGCATCGCCGAGATGGCGACGGGCGAAGGCAAGACGCTGGTGGCCACGCTGCCGGTGTACCTCAACGCGCTGACCGGCCGCGGCGTGCACGTCGTCACCGTGAATGATTATCTGGCGGCGCGCGACGCCGAGTGGATGGGCGCCGTGTACACCTTCCTGGGACTCACGGTGGGTTGCATCCAGAATGACCAGCACCCCGATTTTCGCCGCGCCCAGTATCAGTGCGACATCACCTACGGCACCAACTCCGAGTTTGGATTTGATTACCTTCGCGACAACGGCATGGCCGACCGGCGCGAGGAGCAGGTGCAGCGCGGCCACTACTACGCCATCGTGGACGAGGTGGACTCCATCCTCATC